>ASRK01000135.1_pt1 | contig 13709 bp, 15 predicted proteins | sample 693218 | NCBI WGS metagenome assembly ASRK01 (sample SAMN02169240, study PRJNA158439) | bioreactor metagenome | isolation source: day 48 sample from continuous culture bioreactor inoculated with sediment... | place: Germany: Bremen
CTCTGATGCCATCAATTCCCTTCTCACTTTCTATCTAATTATTCTTTACTTCCCCTGCCTATTCATTATTATATTTGTAATTTTGAGCAAAATCAAATACTCTTCCCACGCTCTTTCAGAAAAAACAAATCTACTCATTTTCCATTGCCTCAAGTTCTTCCATTGTTTTCACGACAACATTCCCTTGCTTAATTTGCTCAATCGATTTATCAATGGACTTCAGATTGCTCTCAGAATAGAAAGGGTCGATAGACACTTCAAATGGAATTCTATGTTCGCGACTCATTTTTTTAGCAAAAATGGTAATTGCAGTAGTCATATTAAGACCTAATTCTTTACATGTTTCTTCCATTTGTTTTTTTAATTCATCATCCATACGTATACTAATTGTTGTTTGTCCCATTTCATCACTTCCTCTCTATCATCATTTTAACTCCTTAAATCTTTTTTTGTCAATACATTGTAGCTACATAGTATTGCTTGTCCAAAGATGTTTTCAGAACCAACCGTGAATGAATCCCATTGAAAATCAACACTTGTTATTGATGGTTGCTTTTTTCCTTATATGTGAACTTAATCCCAACCAATGATTAGATGGTCTGCATGAATTACACTTTGAAATTTCCGAAATTAACCGACTTTCAATATGTAATCTATCTGCCTTGTCAAATCCCACTCCCACTTGGTTAGATAATCGTCATTTGCTTTATTCAAAATACATCTTCCTATGTTCTTTCTGAAAACACTTCTATCTTTATTCTCTTTAGCAAAATGTTGTTTTAGCCTTGAACACAACTGATTATCTCCCGTATGAGTGCCTATCCTTACTATTCAATTGAATCTTTACGTTTTGAGCTCAGTTTTTTTTATCATTCTCACACATATTATTTAATGTTACATTATTGGCTCCCTGTCCTAGTCTTTTTGTACATCGTTTAAACACCATTCATTATATATTTCCAACAAATCATCATCCAAATACATCAAAGCTTTTTCCACCAGATCTTCTGGCACGCCATAGTAGGCCTCTGCTATACTTCCGGTTATGGCAGCAAGGGTATCACTGTCACCACCGATGGATATAGCCTTCCTAATAGCATCTTCAAATGACTCCGATTCAAGAAATGCTTGTATGGCTTGTGGCACCGTTTCTTGACACGTCTCATTGAACTGATAGGTTTCACGAATCTTATCAAGGGTAAAATCAAGTGTATAATAATGCCCTTCAATGTATTGACGTATCTGTTCTTTATTATGGCCCGTTCTTGCAAGGAAGATTGCCATAGATGTAGCTTCTGCTCCTTGAAGTCCTTCTTCATGGTTATGACTGACACCGGTTACGGCTTTTGATAGTCGCTTTACATCTTCTTCAAACTCAGCTATTGCACCAACAGAGCTGATCCGCATTGCAGCACCATTGCCATAACTTCCATAGGGCTGTGGATTCTCGCTAAATATCCACTGGCCAAAACTGCTTCCAAAGCCACAATCTGGATAATTTCTGCCAATCAATTGCATGTATGAAACAGTATTCTTTGCCAATTGATTCAAATAAACATCATCTTGTCTTCTATTAGAGCTAGCTAAGATTATGTCTCTATCTGTTTCCAATATAGCCTTGGCAACAGCCAGAGTCATAATCGTATCATCGGTCACAAAACAGTCCTCAGTAAAGAGTTCAAAATCTATAGAACGATGATTATCAAATTCAAAGCGTGAACCTACGATATCTCCAATAATTGCTCCTATCATTATATTACCGCCTTTTCCTGCTCTTATAATCGCTGTCGATTCTATTTTTCCAATCTGAATCAATAGAACGTTTTGAGCGAACCATACTCACCGTTTCGCTAATTACTTCATAGTTTAGCATGGTGCCTTCACTATCTGCATGGTAATTGGCCGCTCTGTCTTGTTCTATACCAAATCGGCCAGCAATCTCTACCGCATCAATATTGGCCCCCAGAAATATAAATTCCCATCCATATTTTTCCTTTTGACGATCGATCATCTTTTTAATCTGATGATAGGAGTACTCCCTACTTGCATTTTCCATACCATCTGTAATGATAACAACCATCACTTTTTCAGCTTGTTCATCATCAGAAGCATATTTCTGTACATTACCCATCTTATTAATGGTCTTACCGATGGCATCCAATAATGCTGTCGTTCCTCTTACAAAATATTCCTTGTCTGTTATATTTGAGATTTTCAGCAGATTGTATCGGTCATGTAGCACTTCGTATTTGTCATCAAACAGTATTGTTGTGATATTGGCATCACCGTCTTCTGTTTTCTGCTTCGTTAATACACTGTTAAAACCTCCGATAGTATCACTTTCAAGTCCGGCCATTGAGCCACTTCGGTCTAAAATAAATACCAATTCCGTTAATCCTTTTTTCATGTTAATTCCTCCAATCTCTTTGATAATTAAAGGATACAACTTTTAACAATGCAAAAGGTAACTTATGAATTGACTTTTGTTTTATTGTTTCTATATGCCAAGTAGGTTTTCCTCATATTCAAAAAGAACGGCATTGATCTCATATATGTCATAGTTCTCTGACTCAAAAAAATAACTGATAATCACATCAAAACGACTGCTTTTAGACAGAGCATAGCCTGACTTCATTAACAGATCTTTCGTTTCATCAAGATTAAGCTGCAAGGCAATTGCAAAAGCCAGTACTGTTTGTTTGGTTGGATTATAATAAATGTTGTTTCTAATTTTTGAGAAGGTCTGTTTTGTGACATTGGCTTTCTTATAAACTTGCGGATCCTTTAATCCTTTTTCATCGATAAGCCTTAACAACATTTCAGAAAAAGTTTCATCTAGGTGATTTACAACATCATCTAAAGATTTCTTCTTTATTTTAGCATCTTGTAAACGCTCACTTTTGTTTGACTCTAACAGTGCTTCATCGTAAAAAATTGAGTCAGCTTGTTCTGTTACTCGATAGCTTCTTTGAAGCATATGGTCATCGATGTAATGATCATCAATATAAGCTTCTACAGATGTAAAGAGGTCTTCTGATAGTTGATAGGATTTTTTATCAAAGACAACCAGGTATACCGTCATCTCATGAAAAAGAAGAAATTCTCCAATGGAGCGAACGGCAATATTCAACGCAAGGTCTTTTGGACAGCCATAAGACCCTGAAGATATCAAAGGAAAGGCAATGGTCTCAAATGCCTGTTCCTTTGCGAGCTCAAGAGAATTCTTATAGCAGCTTCTTAATATCTCCTCCTCTTTGCTATTCCCATCTTTCCATATGGGTCCAACTGTATGAATAATATGTTCGGCAGGAAGTTTAAAGGCTTTTGTCACTGCACACTCGCCAGGAGCCAGCGTCCCTATTTTTGAGGTCGCTTCTCGTAAACGTGGCCCTTCAATTTTATGTATAGCACCATCAACTCCTGCTGTTCCATATAGATTGGAGTTTGTCGGATTTACTATAGCATCGACGTGCATTTTTGTGATATCGTTTCTTACGATTTCAAATGGCATATAATCACCTATTTCATAAGTTGTTTTTTATTTACTAGCATGTGTTTTAGTGTGGAGTCATAGGAGCTTCCGAATTAATTTGGGTATGGTGTGATGAGTATTGGGCGTTGGTGACTACTTTGGTTGTTCATATTTCATCAATGTGATAATAATAATATTATTATTATTCACCGAATTATTCTGAACATTCTGATTTTTCCTTAGAGTTACTAACGCATTCACAAAGTAAAGTGATAGCGCAGCGAATCTTGCTTGGAAGCTTCCTTGATACGATTGCAGAGCGAAGTTCTAATATAGCGAAGCTAACTTCTATTAATTGTATTCTTAGTTCGAAAAATGTCAGTGGATATTGCAAGTAATATTAAGATAGTGATGGAAAGTTCGCCATCACTAATACTTAATATATTTTCATTCCTTTGAATACATTGTCATAGAAAATCACACAATTATATTTTTTTCATATGTCAACGAGTCGATATGATATAAGTCAACTTTTATACATTTAAAGTTTTTATGATTAAAAAAAGGATAATTTAGACCATCCTTATTCAGCGTGCTTTTATAACAAACACCATCAAATCCTAGACTCTTTATAAAATCTACAATGTACTGAGCAGGTAAATAGTCGATGGTACTATCTTGTCTTCTTAATGGCTTAGATATCTCTTTACTCATCAACTTTAATAATTTCATATTGATAGCATACCATTCATAATCATATGTTTCATCTGAGAAAGGGCTAATTGTATCTAAAGCAGATAAATCCACTAAGTTTAAATCTTTTTTTGCTTCGAACTCTGCTATTGAGATATAATCTAAGTCGCGAGCTCTTATCTCATGTAGTACCGTTGTTATATCATTAGCCAAATAAAGACATCTAATTCCTTCAGAATTAGCTCTTCCCGATGTAGCAAATTTGATTGGTGGTGGTCCCATATCTTCTTTTGAATATTTTTCCTCACCGCTAATTCTTCCTCGAAATAGATTTTTTTGTCTTCTAGAAATTTTTAATTTGAATCGATCATTTTGAAATAAAGTTTCTAATATCTCTAGGTTAATATGTTTTGAATGAAATCTATTAATATTTTTTATTGAGCTCACAAAACTTTTCCACGAGGAACTTTTAACAAGGCTGTTTCTTTCTAGATATTCTATGTCACACAGCCTAATCATTCCTACTTTCTCAACTAATAAAGACTTGTAATTATCAAATTCACCTTTACTAAATTCATTGATAATCTTTCTTATTTCTGTTGGCCCCACCTTAAAAATGGACCAATTTCTATATAATATTTCTTCAATTTCATCGACGTCACTGACTGGAAAGTCATCAGGTAATTCTGATGCTGGTGTATAGATATCCAAAATCTCCATAATATAATTCTCTATAACGAAATCATTGTCTATACTTTTTGTATTATAAACTGGTTCTTGTTTTCCTGTAATATCACATAAACCAATATCTTGACGACTAATGATTGAGATAATTTCAATGTCTTTAAAACAGCTCAAACCAATATTCAATATTATCACCTACTAGCTTTTACATCCAGATAGTTACTAACAAGTTCCAGATGATGCATTATTGAATATTTTTTCACTGTACCTAGACCAGGATATTTTCCTTTTTTATAACAATCTTGAAAGCTCCTTAAGCCTTCTGTCAACTGAATATTCTCTTCATTAATCCAATCAATTAATTTTTCGAGTGCCTCACCAAATTTTCCTGCCGGGTCATTTATATCGTCGTTCGAATCAGATACAAAATGTCTTACGCGCAATTCATTTTTTTTATCAAAATAGACAATATGGATAGCCACTGCTAAGGGTGCAAAACCACTTTCATTATATTCAGCTCCAACAATCGAAAAATCAGAAAATCCATTATATCCTTCACCGTCGTAATAAAGATGATCAGCCGAAAAAAACTCATCTTCTTCTATAGAATAATCAGAATTTCTTTTCGCCTTATCAAATCTATCCATGAATAGTATTTTGGAACCTTTTGCTTTTCTCTTAAATGTTAGATCTTCAGGAATTAATGTAAATGCAGGCAAAGTATTTGAATAAATCTCAAGATAATCGTTCATACAATCTCTCTTCGGATTGACAATCATATATTCATTCAAATTAGACTTACCTTCAAGTAGCTTTTTAGTACCTTTTTTCACAATATATGCTTTCGTTAATGATTGTGATTTTACTTCTTCATATAGTTCATCTACTAATTTATCATTCTCATTTTTCTTCATGTTTAAAAGCGATGTAAAATCACCAACTGATGGATTCATAATCAATGCATACTTTTGTTCGGCTTGATTAAATACCTTAATTGTTTTTACAAGTGTTGATGTTGGTTTCACCGGTTCAATAATAGGCATAACACTATTACTTATTAACCCCTTTTCAACTAACTCTCTTAAAGCAATAAGCTCAAACTGCCGCCCTCTTAGATATGGTAAATACATAGTCACCCTCCATAATTTTGATTTAATAGTTTTCTAACCTCATCTTTATTCTTAACTGCACCTTGGTGAAAGTACAGGAGAAATCTAAGTTCTTCTGAAAACTCGAGACTGAACTCAACGGTTTCAATATTAGTTCTTGTCTTCAACTGCTTAAGCATCTCCATTTGCAACTCATTAATATCTATTTCTTTTATAAGCTCCAAACTCTCTTTATAATACTTAAACTCGCTTATTATCGGTAATTGCTTATTTCTTTTACATAAGATGCTTTCAAATTCTGTTTTTCTTAATATTTTAAAAATAACATTATAGTCCAAATTTTCTGAATGTTTAATAGAATTACGAAAAGTTTTCAATGCACCTCTCTTTGTAAGTTCTATTATCCCTACATATTCAGGTAATATATCACAAATTCTTTCTATATTGGCACTATGAGTTACTATCACAACCTCTGAAAAAGCTTTATAATAATCATCTACTTGATTAAGTATTCTATCAAGGTTATCCAGTTCTGTTTTGATTTCATAGACAACGCCTTTACCATTTATCATTATAAAGTCTGCTTTAGACTTAGCAATAGGTAACTCTGTCAATACTGCAGTTTTTAGATAATTATGTTTTTTAAACAATAACTTATTAATCAATGTATTCTTATAGAAATACTCGTTCCTATATTCTTTATTAATATATGCATATACCTCACTAATTAGTTGACTGTATTGTTTTCCATTAGGTTCTTTTACATATCTTCTAATAACCGTATTAAATAACCTTGTATCGCTTTTTGAAAGTAGGTTATCGAGCATTTTTTTTGAAAAAAAACGATTCAATATTAAATTGTTTTTCACTTTATCTACCTCCAAGTTCAAGACTTCCACTTTAATTATACAGCAATAAGTCAATAAAAGTATGTATTATTTTAGAATGCTTTGCTCTATCCACCGAAAGTTTTACCTTTACTTCACTTAGCCTTGTAGCTACATAATTCCTCACCGTTGATAGTTACTTTGTAGCCTACTTTTTAATTCTATCTCGACACATTGTTTCACCTACGAATTAATCATATCCGAAGAGATAACGCTGTTCATAATATTCAGTGAATCTTTTGGCATTGAAAAAATATTTGATAATATTCTAAAATGAATAATATATTATAATCATGAAAATCTCAGCTTTAATCAATGCTCAAATAGCCCAATTTCATCAAAAAGCAACCTTGTTTTTCTATAAAGTTATTATCCAACCATTTATCAATCCCAATTCACTTCATCTAATTCTTTCAAATACTTATTACCTAAATTTTCATTTACCATTTTAACAAAATATGCTTTTCCATACATATGCGCTTTATAGTTTACAACTCTAGTTGCTTTTATGTTCTCTAGGTGTTGACCTGCACCAAACTTTCTACAATAATATATTTCTTGCTTGAATTCTCTTTTGTATCGTCTCGGAAGTGAAAGATTAGTATCACCAACTACTATTCCAGTGATGAATTTTCGTTTTGAACCGTTAAAGAATTTTGTTTTCTTATCGTTAACATGAAATTTAAAGCCATTGATAATTTTAGTCACTTCAATTAAGTGTTCTTCTGAAACTTTACACCCTGAGAAAGTCATATCATCTGCATATCTTGTATAGATAAATTTTTTTTCTAAGGCATATTTTTCCAATTTCTCATCCAACTGAATACTGATAATGTTTGACAAAGCTGGACTTGTTGGTGCTCCCTGCGGTAGAACGCCTTTGTAAGTACATAATTCTGCTAATAATACTGAAACCTCATTACTATAACCGAGAGCTAAAAAAACTCTCTCAACTTCGTTTTGTCGAATCGAACCGAAAAAATTATTTAAATCAATATTTATCATTTCACCTTGCCCAATATGTTGTTGAGCATTTGTAATAATTGATTTCCCTCTAGTAAATCCATGTGCATTCTTAGAAATATTAACTTTCGACAATATTTCATCTAAAATCCATCTCTGCCTAATTTTTAAAGGCTTACTTGGTGATGTAATATATCTTACTTTAATACTATTTCTGATAGAAAACTCATGATAAGAATCTAGTTTACATTTATCTAGTTGAAGGATACTTCTCAAATGATTTCTATCAAATATTACTGGTAATTTTTGGTTTATGAGATTACTGGAATACGATAAACATGATTCAACATATACTTCACTATATCCAGCACTTCTCATTGCGATTTTTAGCCTATTATTATATTCATCCATATCTCTCTCCATAAAAATAAGAGTAGCTGCCTCTTAATAGAATAATCCTAGAGCATGTATACGATGTGATGAATATCCTAAGAGAGGCAGCACATCGTATACATGTTAGTTCCATTCCTGCTAGATGGCGAATGCGCCATAAACCAGCTACTCTATACTTATAATAACATATTTTGGGGAATATACAACTCATTCCACTCGAATTCACTTTGAATCGTAATAGTTTCTCTACATATGTAGCTATTTAGAGAATTCAATATAAACTTACTGCCTTTATCTGTAATAATATATTTATTTTCCTGCACATTCAAGTAACCATTTTTGTATAACTCAAATATTATTCTGTTATAACTTTCAAGTTGAATATTTATCTGGTTGCACAAAAAAATAGCATCGTCATCTCCATATTTATCGATATACGTAAGGATTATTCTCTTATGTGGTTTCAATATTCTCACCTTCCATTTCATATGACTGTGTACAATTAATGTATTTTTTTTGCTTTAGTTCATCGATTCCAAGTCTTGTATGTCTCCTTTTACCTCTACGGAATGGTGGCTTATTTTCACTTCCTTCTTTCCAAAAACAACATAACGTGTTATTAGGAGTATTATAGTAAAAAGATACCAGCTGTTTTGATTTTTCAAATCCTAATGCATACGGATATTTTTCTTTATCTGATCCATCAATCATATTTTCATATTTCTTTATTGTCATTATTGCCATATCTTGATTTTTCATTAAGCCGATTATTTCAGAACTAAAAACTTTATCTAGTATTATTGGTTTAGAAACAAGGCATAAGCTTAATGAATCTTGAATAGCTCTTTTCTCAATAAACTTTAACGCTCTTTTTGTAGCTATAATAGAAGTATATAAAATTCTACCTTTTTTTGCATTTGGAAATTTTTTCAGGAATGAACTTATACTATTCATAGTGGTAAAGCCCGTTCCTATAATATCATCTATGAAAATATAGTAACTATACTTAGATATTGTAGTAGATTCATATCTAGAAAATCCAGATGAAATTTGCTCATCGTCAAAATCTTGCAAAAGACACTTAATCATAGCATTACTCAAACTAGCTCCACCAGAAAAAGCCCCCTTCTTAGACTCACATGTGACAAATAAAATGTCTTTTGTTTTCCCCCCCATCCTTTGTACCTCTTTAATTGAATCTTCCAAACGGATAGCTACGCACCTTTCATATTCATAGCTTGTAAAATAACGAAATTTTGATAGGAGCTTGAGAAATACAATTTTCTCATCATCTAATGAAAATATAGAAATCCACTTATCGATGTTATTTTTTAACACATTGTACGTTATCTGTCTATCAATATACTGTCCTCTTTTTTGTTCTGAATAATTCGCTACATAATCTTCCTTTTTTATGCCATTAAACTCATAAAACTTTAATACAGCTGTTTCTACGTCCACAATCTCACACCTTTCAATCCCACTCTTTTATTTTTATAGTTAGCATACTGTAATATTTTTAATTAACATTTTTAAATGTCGGGGCTAGATTCCAGGCTTCATCATGTAGCACAAAGCTCCAAAAAATAAAATGATCAATGCTCATCTGTCCATACTTTTCATAGTTCACATCGTTTAAACATTCACCGGTAAAGATATCACTTACTGGATGAATAAAAAGAAATCGGCACCAATACTTTGTCGCTTGAACCAATTCAGTTTACAGTGCCTGTTAATGTGAATGTTTTCATAAGAGGAGTCAAAGATATACAGATTAAATTCATCTTTATCAGTGGCAACGACCATCATAGGATATGAATTTTCCTTATGTCTAAGTCTAAGGTCAAAAAAGTCGTAAAGCTTCCTTGACGAAAATGAATCAAATAATGATAACCAATCGGTTTCACCTTGAATCATCTTATGGTCTATAAATCGAACATTTTAAAAATCTTCTACAATAGATGATGTCTCCAAAAAATAATCAAAGGAATCGTTTGAGTTTATTAATCTAAGCATCACAGGCCTAGATTGACTATCCCGAATTAATTTAATCCGTGCAGAAGCTAGATTATTAATTCCATTTTCTCTGATATCAAATCGTATGTCATCTTTCATTATACATCTCCTCATCTTATGTATAACTGTATACACTTATATTATATTCTATTATCGCATATTTAACCAATTGATAATAGACTGCAATAGGAATTTTTATGCTAGAGATTCATCTAAATAGCTAAAACTGAACTGTTTCTGCCAATATGACGCCTACCTCTGAATGGATTTGCCATGTATGCTCTTGCATCATTTTGAATTTTCTGATTTACCCATTACAGTTCTCGACACATTCGCAGAGCAAAGTGATAATTAGCGATGTTTCTGTCCTTACTCTTAATTGATACTATAATGTGTGAAACTAAAGAATACCAATGATTCCAAATACTATTGTGATAATAAATCCAAATACTGTACCTAGTACAAAACTCACTAACTCCCTACTTCTACTTCGATCTGTATAAAGCCTCTCCTGTATTTCATCCAACTCCCCAAAAAAATGTTCTATCATTTCATTATTTTTTTCTACTATCTTTTCAATAACCGGGTCTATATCCATCAACATAGGCTCTCTATCTTCGAACAAATCACCACAACTAACATTTCCCAAAATAGCATAAAAATATGATCTTCCAAATTTCACAAAATACATCTCTAAATATTCTTTTAGCTCATAGCTTTTCTGTTTCCTATTTGATCCTTTCAACTTTTTTGAAAACTTCACTTCATCAACTAAAATTCTATCGAGTGTGGAAGTGAAGATGGCTGCAATATCATAGAACAGGTCCTCTGAAAATTTCTTCCTTCGCTGCTTAAAGTTCTCTTCAGTTTCATCTTCTTTTTTATCAGTAGCTGTCCTCTTCAGTACGATATCTCTTTGAATGATCATCTCATTCATTATTTCAAATATTCTCTTATCCATATTCAATCTCCCTACAACTCAAAATTTATCGAGCAATTTTCTTACAAAAATATATTTATCATCAGCCTCAAAGAAGCCTTAAGAGCTATAAGCAACAACGCTTGTATTTCTTTCCACTACCACAAGGGCAAGGATCGTTTCTTCCTACTTTAATTGAATTCCTCATTTTCATATCATTACGACTATCCAGAAAAACACTTGGTACTAATCCATTTGTTATATGTGCACCTTTTTTAAGGTTATAAATCAACTCTAAGATATAAATGATTATTGAAAAATTCTCTATACATAAATCAGCAAAATCAATCAAATACATATTCACTTCATTTGTTTTACCACGATGAGTATCTTTGAAAGAAATCTGTTGTGAAATATAGTCAATCTCTGCATCAACATGCTGTATAGCATTTCTTACACGATTCTTCAGATTGCCTGTTGACAGACTAAATGGCTCTGTTTCATCAATATATTCAAGCTTTTTGTACTTAGCACTTAATTTATTTAGCTCATTATATGATTTGCCGTTTGTACAAGTATTATAATCGTTTCTTATCGAAACATTGTTCAAAGCAATAATTGTATCAATATTATCCAATATCCACTCATAACTCTGAGCATAAAAACCCGATAACTCATCAAAGTTAGTAGTCATTATACCATAGGTTTCACGGTTAACATTACCCATGCAATTTTTATTTCTCAATGCAACTACTGGAATAAGTTGTTCATATATGGCTGCAAATGAGTCGATAAGTTTGAAAGCCTTTTTTTCAATATCATTATAGAGAAGATGATTCTCCTGTATATAATAACGTATCTTCATAAAAAAAGCATTATCGAATATCAACTCGGATACCTTCATATACTTACCAATAGCATCCGGTTTTAGGGCGGCTGTGATACCTGTAGTACTAATAAACATTTGATGTAGAGCCATATTTGCGTCTAGGTCATTATCAACTTTTGTAATAGGGATATGTTCTAAATCCCTAAGTTCTTTTTCAAGTTTAGAATATAAAATTTGTCCTTGTTCATTCCAAAGTAAATCATACAATACCTTTATTCTTTTCCAATTGCTATCGAATTGCCTTAAGAATTTCATAGCACTGTTTGTTGCCTCTAATGCAACTAAACCATCTTCATAAAACATATTATTCCTTATGAATGGTGGTAAATCATGCTTGTTAAAATCTCTCAGATGCATCTTACTGGTTGGAAACTCTGCTGATAATTCTACACAGAACTGATTATTCATCACTTCTGACATAGTTGTTTCTAAATGTGCATTTTCAATTTCAAGATTTATACCTAACGTCTTTTGATTAATATAAAGCTTACCATAAATATGAGTATTGCAATTCGGACAATTTATATTAAACGGTATATCATAAAATCCTATTTGAGCTCTAAGATTAATGCTTGTTTCACAAACACTGCAACTCAGAAAATAATTATTTGTCACCTTCATTCCCTCCTATCACAAAATATCACAAAAATTAATCATTATGTGTAAGATAATCTTAAATCACAAACTTGTATGTTTCATCTTACATGGTTCACCAATTATTTCACATAATTTAATAAACTCTGCTTCTCTCATTTCTAGTTGTGCACCATCTACGTAAGGAACAAAATAACTTATACTTTCAATATCAGGTATACGTTTACACCAGTTAGTATATCTAAGCACTATTTCTCCCTCTTTATTCACACCAATAATACCGCTTTCATCATATGTCACTGTTATACCTAGTTGGTGTAACATACTGCTTTTCAAACCAAGATATCTTCTTTGATAATATGACAAATTCATATCTCCAAGCGGCATTAAGTTTGTTGTTACAATTGTCTTTATCTGATTTTCATTGGCATATGGATTGTAATTATTTTCATCACCAAATCTATATGCATTATTATAAATATCAAAGGAATAATCACTTTCTTTTAGATCACCAAACACGACACAACCAATTTTTATCTTAAAATCATTATTATCGTAAAAATCACCTCTTCGTGTTCTCGATTCATATAATCTGCTGAAATAACCAAGTCTTACCCAACCATCATAGATTACAGGTTCCTCATTTAGGGCAATGTTATTCCACTCCAAGTCATTGGGTTCAATACGAATTGACTTTGTTTCCGCTAACATTAACTGAATATCCTCAATCAGAGAACTGTAATATCGTTGTTCAAAAAAATCTTCTAGAGGTGTACCAATATAATATACTAACTCTTCTTCTATGATACCGGCCATTATCTTACCCATTTCATTATAAAAATATTGATTAGGAATAACCACATTATGAAACTGCTCATAGAGTAAATTTCTATATTCTTTCATAAATGCACCACTCTTTATAAGTGTGGAATATCTTTGGGCAATTTTATCCGGATTTAGTCCCATTTTTTCCAGTAATTCCATTCTAGGTTCAAATACTGACAGATGATTAGTAAATCCTAACGACGGAATAACTTCATCTGTTCTAGTCAAGCGAAATTGTAACATTTGTGTATAAAAGTTTTATTTT
>ASRK01000136.1_pt1 | contig 13684 bp, 10 predicted proteins | sample 693218 | NCBI WGS metagenome assembly ASRK01 (sample SAMN02169240, study PRJNA158439) | bioreactor metagenome | isolation source: day 48 sample from continuous culture bioreactor inoculated with sediment... | place: Germany: Bremen
ATAATACAACCACATCGCTATGCTCTGCAACCGTTATGGCTTCTGATAGTCGATCGTTTGCTACCGCTAAGGGCTCTGTTCGATCCTTCCAAAGTTCGCATCCCTTACTATAAAGTACACGTGCATGGTCACCGACTTCATCTTGAATGCCTTCAAGCAAGGTTATATATCGAGACGATGTTCCATAGTAATTGGCCTTTAAGGCAAGTCGACTATTGGCATTAGGTCCAATCACACCAATGGTTTTAAGGGCACTTTTATCTAGGGGTAGAATTCCTTCATTTTTCAAAAGAACAATACTTTTTCTTGCAGCTTCAACGGCAAGCTCTGTATGTTCTTTGGATTCAATAACTTCATAAGGTATTTGATCAAACTCCGTATCATCAAACAATCCTAACTTATATCGTGTCGTAAATAATCGAACCGCTGCTTCTGTAATCTGATCTTCTGTTACGAGTCCCGCTTCATAGGCTTGTAGCATATATAGGTAAATATTTCCACAGTTCAAATCACAACCTGCATCCATAGCAAGTGCTGCCGACTCTTTTGGTGATTTTGTCACCTTGTGATACATATGAAAATCTTTAATCGCCCAACAATCGGACACAACATGACCTTTGAATTCCCAACGTTCACGTAAAATATCTCTAAGAAGGAAATAACTACCGCAAGCCGGCTCTCCATTGACACGATTATAGGCGCCCATAACGCTCTCGACCTGCCCTTCTTTGACGCATGCTTCAAATGCCGGCAAATACGTTTCCCAAAGGTCCTTAGGCGTTGCTACAGCATCAAATTCATGACGGAGGTCTTCCGGTCCGCTATGCACCGCAAAGTGCTTTGCGCATGCAGCTGCATGCATGACGTCGCCATCTCCTTGTAGCCCTTTGATAAAAGCCACACCTAGTCTAGCTGATAAATATGGGTCTTCCCCATAGGTTTCATGTCCACGGCCCCACCTTGGGTCTCTAAAAATATTAATGTTGGGTGACCAAAAGGTCAGTCCCTTATAAATATCATGGTCCCCATGTTTGGATGCTTCATTATATTTTGCACGCCCTTCATCTGCAATCACCTTAGCTACATGACTTAAAAATCCGTCATCAAATATAGCGGCTAAACCAATGGCTTGAGGAAAACTCGTTGCTGTTCCTGCTCTTGCCACACCATGCAATGCTTCATTCCACCAATTGTAAGCAGGAATTCCCAAACGAGGAATTCCTGCTGAATTATAGGTCAATTGGCTTATTTTTTCATCTAATGTCATCTGTGCAACGAGTTCCTGTGCACGTTCTCGATTCTTCTCATGTTGATACATATTGACCTCCTGTATTTAACTTTAAGACGTTTAACCTTTAACGGCTCCCATGACTAAGCTTTCTTGTATGCGTTTACCCATGAATGCATATAGAATCAAGACAGGGAATGTTGCAATAACAAGTGCTGCTCCAATGGGTCCCCATTCTGTCGTATATGAACCGGATAAGTTTTGAATACCAACAGATAATGTTCGATATTTTGCCTCGCTTATAAAGATAACTGCAAACATTAACTCGTTCCAGGCTTGCAAGAAAACAAAAATACCAATCGTTGATAATGCCGGTCGCATTAAGGGTAAAATAATATGCCAAAAAATACCATATATACTAGCCCCGTCAATACATGCCGCCTCTTCAAGCTCACGCGGAATACTACTGATAAAACTGCTACTAATTAATATTGCCATGGCCAGTGCAAATGCTGCATAAGGAATGATTAAGGCTTGATATGAGTTGGTCATTTTTAAATTCCTTAGCATAATAAATACCGGTAATATTGCTGCATGAATGGGTACCGTTAAGCCAAGCATAAACATATTATTTGCAAACTTACGACCTCTCCACACCATACGCTCTAAAGCATAGGTTGCTGTTAATGCCGCAATAATAGTTAATGCTATTGTACCGGCGGTTACTATAAAACTATTCATAAAATAAATAGCCATATTCCCGGTTGTTAATGCTGCCGTATAATTTTCCCATAGCCATTCTTTAGGTAATCCAATAACATTTTCTCCGAAAATCTCGTTATTGGATTTCAATGAAAAAGTAAACATCCAATAAAGCGGGAATATTTGTACAAGTGTCCAAAAACAAAGGAGTGCGAAAACGATATTTTTTCCGACTTTGCTTTCTTTTTTCATTTAATCCACCTCCGTTTTGAACGCTTTTTTAATTAATATTGCAAAGAAGAAACATAAGAAGATAATCATAATGGCAATTGAACTTCCATAGCCATATTGGTTCCTTAAGAAAATCCTAGAAACCATAAGTGTACTTGGAACTTCACTGGCATGAGCCGGTCCTCCATTAGTTAAAACATAAATCATATCAAATGCTTTCAATGATCCGACCACTGCAAAAATCACACATACTTGCAATACCGGTTTTAATAGTGGAATGGTGATGTACCGTGAAATCTGATTATCTGTTGCTCCATCAATTTTTGCTGCTTCTCGTAAACTCGTCGGAATCGATTTGATTCCTGCATACATAAGTAGCATATGATAGCCTACATATTGCCATAGTAGAGGGACGAACACGGCTAACAAAGCCGTATCCTGATCCCCTAACCATGTTCTTGTGAGATCATCTAATCCCATAGAACGAAGAGCCATGTTGATTAATCCATATTGTGGATTATATATCTTCATCCAAAGTTGTCCAATAACTACTGTTGAAATCATTACCGGAATAAAAAATACGGTTACAAAGAATCTTTCTCCCTTTCTTCCTTTCGCTAAGGCAAGGGCCAATATTAATGCTAACCCTAGCTGTAGTGTCACGGAAAGCCCGGCTAATAAGAACGCATTCCTAAGTGACTTAACAAAGCCTCCTGACCTACTTGTAAATAACCCGATGTAGTTGTCTAATCCTATAAATGTCGCCTCAGTCATACCATCCCAATCAAGTAGGCTATAATAGCCGGACATGAAGATTGGCACAATGATAATTGACACAAACAAAACAGTTGCCGGTAACATGAATAGAATGATTGCTGTTTTGTTCTTCATGACTTTGTCCATTATCGATCCTCCATAACTTTATGTTGTGCTTATTGTCCCAGTTGATCTGCCATTGCTTCAACAAATTCTTCCGGTGTTAAGTTTCCAATATATAATTCTTGTAATAATGCAAGGTATTCTCCTGCATCGCCTGCTTCCATTAATGTATCAAACCATAATGTGAATGATGTTGCATTTCTTGCATTTTGAGCTACTTTTTGTACTAAAGGTTTAATATCACTTTCATCATAATCTACATTCCATGCTGCAACACCTGCACCATCAAGATATGCATATTTTGAAATGCTTCGTGCTAATTCAAACGCTGCATTTCCAGCTTCTTCAGGATGTTCAGTTGATGCTGCTACCATCAATGTATCAGATGCTCCACCCATGAAGTCCGTAATTTGTGCATTTTCATCATTTAATACAGGAATTGGTGCTAAATCAAAGTCTTCAGGAGTTTCTGAGTCTGTATAGATTGAACCTGCCATCCAGCTACCTGTAATATACATAGGCACTGTTCCGTTGTAGAATAATTGACTTGCTTCATCGTTTGAAAGGCCTGCTGCACCTTCAATTAAAGCGCCCATCTCAATAAGCTCAACTAAACTTGCTGATGCATTGATAAAATCCGGATCATTGTAACTTCCGCTTGTTTTTGTTAATACATTGTGTACTTTTTCAGGACCTGCTGATTTTAATGTTAATGCATCATGTGTCATTGCAAGTACCCAAGTATCTTTTACACTAATACCGATTGGTGTAATTCCATCATCTAAGAATGCTTGATTTACAGTTTTCCACTCTTCAAATGTCGTTGGAGCCGTTAATCCACGCTCATCAAACATTTTTTTGTTGTAGAATAACAATGAAACCGGTGTTGAGTATGTTGAACCATAAATTTGGCCATTATATGTTGCATTTCCTAACGCCGCTTGATTTAATTCATCAGAGTAGTCTGCATAATAATCATCTAAAGGCATAACCTTTTCGGATTCAACAAACGCTTGAGAGAAACCACCACCCCATGTAAAGAAGATGTCCGGTAAATCATTGGCCGCTACCGCTGTTTTAATCTTTGTTTTGTATGATTCATTTTCAAATGTTTCATGAACAATAGTTACACCAGGATGCGCTGCTTCATAATCAGCAATTGCATTTGTATATGCCGGATTAAAAGCATCACTTTCTGTTGCAATACTCCAAAGTGTCAATGTAACTTCCTCAGCATCATCGCCTGAATCTGTGTCAGTATCTGTCGATCCTGAATCCGTTGATCCTGAATCTGCTGAAGTATCTGTGCCTGTGTCTGTGGAACTGTCTGTGCTTCCGGCATCATCGCCACCACATGCAGTTAAAGACATTACAAGTGTTAATACTAAAAATAACCCCACTACTTTTTTTGTAAAACCTTTCATAAACTACCTCCATTTTTTAATAGATTGATTTCAGCTACAAATAAATTATATAAAAAACTAACCAAAACATGAACGGACAATCTTTGCTGCAATAGGTAATATTTTTACCTAAGAGTTTTCCACTCAAAATCAACTTAGTTTTTCTTCGGATGGGATTCTCCTAAATCGACGTCTCAACGATTTAGGAGAATCCCATCCGTTATTGAAAAACTTGATTTTGAGTGGAAAACTCTTAGGTTTTAATCTATCTTTAATTGCAATTCCCCCATTACATAAGTATAATAAAGAAGACTTCTCTTAATAGAGAATATAAAATAATTAAGGTGGGTATTAAAATGATTGAATTTTTAAAAGTATTTTTTCTCGGTATCGTTCAAGGTATTACTGAATGGCTTCCTATTAGTAGCACCGGTCACATGATTTTAGTCGATGAATTCATAAAACTTGATGTCAGTCCCCAATTTATGGAAATGTTTTTAGTTGTCATACAATTTGGTTCTATCTTGGCTGTCGTTGTTCTTTTCTTTAATAAATTGTTTCCTTTTGATTTTACTCCTGATCGCGAGCATTTTATAAAAAAAGATATTATGATTTTATGGTTTAAAATATTTGTTGCCTGTATTCCGGCTGCAATCATCGGTCTCTTATATGATGATATCATCAATGAACTGTTTTACAATTATCAGACCGTTGCCCTCATGCTCATCTTATACGGTATCCTATTTATTATAATTGAGTATGCCCATAAAGGCAAACTTCCAAAGATAACCACCTTGGACGTAATTTCTTACAAGACAGCTTTTCTCATCGGTATCTTTCAGACACTTGCACTCATTCCCGGAACGTCGCGTTCAGGAGCAACGATCGTTGGTGCAATGATCTTAGGTGCTTCCCGGGTCATTGCTGCTGAATTCACTTTCTTCTTAGCAATCCCTGTCATGTTTGGCGCTAGTTTGTTAAAACTTATTAAATTTGGATTTAATTTTACGGGTCAAGAATTAACAATTTTAATTGGAGGCATGATTGTTGCCTTTATTACCTCGATCCTTGCCATCAAATTTTTAATGGGCTATATTAAAAAACATGATTTCAAAGTGTTTGGCTACTATCGTATCATTTTAGGCTTGATTGTACTCATGTACTTCCTTGTTTGACAGAGCTAATAGCAAAGGACAAAGGGGCATTATGCCCTTTTTTATTTTTCTATTTACGCGAACATAAGTTCGTGTTATAATGAACTTGGGTGATTTTATGAAAACAATAACAAAACCAATAGAAATGATTAGTTGGACTGAAAAAGACGGCAAAATCCATCCCATACGGTTTAAAATTGAGTCTAGCGAAGGCGAACAAATCGTTTACAAGGTTCAAAAAGTCTATACACGGGACTTCGACAAAATAGCCGGTAGCAAAGTATATTGCTTCACCTGCGAAATTGCCGTTAATAACAACCTGCGCATCTGCGAACTAAGATACAACCTCGACACCTGTTGCTGGTACCTCTTCAAGTTATAAAGAAAGTAGGTATATTGAGTAGTGGGAGTACCGGACCTAACTTTATCCAGCAATATCATCCTAAATCAATAAATTGATTCAGGACGATACTCCCAAACAAAGTCAGGACCGAAGTTCCCATGAAACTCAACATACCTACTTTTTTTAAGGTTTTCAGCTTATATGACTTGGTAGTTACTCTTCAGTATCTTCGTCTAAAAATGTGTATCCGGATACCGCTTCTAGTTGTGCTACAGCGAGTTGATAGTTTCGCTGCATATTTATGAGATTGGCTTCCATACGTTGTTGTGTAAGAGCAATTTCATTGAGAGTATGACTTGTTATAAACCCAAGCTCCATACGCAGTTGTGCACTTCGGTAACTTTCATTAATGAGCTCTACACTTTTTTCAAGAGCTTCAATTCCTTGTGTGATACTGTCAAGATTTTGATACGCTTGGGCAAGGTTTTTTTCTTGAGCTAATTTAGATGCCTCATATTGAAATACTGCTTTCTCGTAACTTTGCTTGGCTTCACGATGAATATATACATTCTCCGGGTAGAAGCCACTCGCCACATCATATGTTGTCTCAGCAATTTTATAGCTCATCTCTGTACTCATAACAGATGGATGATTCTCTATCATATGTGCTTGCAATATAGATAATTCCGGAATCTCAATCATTTCTGAATACAAGGCTTCTTTAAGAATCCAATCTTTATTTAATTCTTGATTCATTAACATATTCAAATCCATCATGGCATTATCAAACGTTAACTGTGCCTCAATAAGTTCAGCTTCTTTCGTTGCAACTTCGGATTCTGCCTCAAGCACGGATGTCTTTGCCACTTGTCCTAACTCAAAACGTTTATTCATAAAGGTATAACTTTCTTGTGCTTGTGCTAAATACTTTTCTGCTAATTCAAAATTATTTCTAGCATGAATCAATCCGGCGTATGTTGATTTCACTTCAAGTTCAATACCGATCAACTTCACATCATAGATGCTCTCTGCCAAAGCCTTAAGATAGTCTTTTTGAACCTTCGCTAATTCAATCCCTAAATCTGTATCATAATTCCCCGTAGCAAAATCTATATCTGCAGTTTCTAACAACTTACGGCGGTTAAGTAGCGATTCTTCCATTTCAATCCCTGCAATCTTGACATCAAAGTTATTCTCCATTGCAAGTTCAATAGCTTTTTCTAAGGTAAGAACTTCAGGTTCAGTCAAAACGTCAAGTTCGACATCTTCTACATCTTCTTCAGCAAATATCGGTAATAATGTACTTGCTGTCAAGATAATAATAAGCAATGCTGCTATAGCTATTTTTATTCGCTTTAAATCAATCACTTTACTCTTCATTAAATTTCTCCTTATTTTATAATGTCAATATAATAATTAATCGGGTCCCATTCTACGACGTAATCCAAGGTTTCTGCTAACCAGCGCAAAGGAACCATGGTACGTCCTTCAATAATCTCCGGAGCCACTTCGAGTTCATCTATATTACCATCAACGACTGTTGTCTGATCACCGATAATAAGTTCAATACTTTTATCTCCGGTTGATGTAACTTTTTGTAACTCTTCATTCCATTCCACATCTTGATCTAATGCTTCTAAGAAATTACGCATTGAAACCAATGTATGGCCCTTGCGTATCACCGGTTCTACGTCAAAGCGTAAATTTTGTCCATTTAAAAACACCATTACTTTATCCGGTTTTTGTGATACCTGCGTTTCTTGGAATTGGTCCTTAATCTCGGTCACACCCAGATTCGTGCTAATCCAGATCGTTCCATCTGTTTCTACTGCCACATCATAGATGTAGTTATTCGGAATTGGTGTATTTGTCGCTTTATACTCAACAAGTGCATCTGTCTTATCAATTTTTAACAAGCCATCACCCCATGTTGCTGCATATATATTGCCTTCTTGATCTTCCGCAATGGACTTTATAAAATATTCCATAATGGAACGTTTATTATAGATGGACCATACTCCATCCTTGAATGCAGCCAATCCATTAATCGTTCCAACCCATAAGGTTCCGTCAGTTGCAAGATACAAGTCATTCACTCGATTCGAGGGCAAGTCTGAATTATTTGAATCATACACAGTCCATTCGCCTTCAGCATCTAGATAAGCAATGCCACCAACATCTGAATAATTCGGATGCGTTGCAAACCATGTTCCGCCTTGTTCATCAAGAACAATCTTTGTCACGTCAGTACTTGGAATCTCTGAATTAAGTGTATTATAATTTGTTCGATTTCCTTGTGCATCAATATGATAAGCGCCATAGTTGGTCACTCCATGCCATATGCCACCTTCAGTATCTGCTGTTAAACTTGTAACTGTCTCGCCATAAATCGAATTATTATTCATATAATATTGATCCCACTGGCCATCAGTTTTAAAGACACTTACACCGGAGTTTGTTCCAAAATAGACGTTTCCATTTATATCAATAGTCATACAATTTATAAAATTATTACTTAATCCGTATGGTGTCTTTTGATATGTTGTCCATTGGTTTTGCTGATTGATTTTTGCAACACCGCCGCCGCCTGTAATAATCCAAATGCCCTCTTCAAAAGGATATACTTCGACAACTTTATCAACCGTTAGTAAACTATTCATCCGTGTATATTGTTTGGATACCCGGTTTGCCAGACCATAGGTCGGCATGGAACTTCCGATTACAAAAACTAACATTAATGCGATTATTTTTTTCATTCTCCACATCCTTCTTTCTTTATACTCCTCCATATTTGCATAGCTTCAGTTTACTTTTTTATCAAAATACTGTCAATAGTTCTAACCATTTCTTAATAAAAATACTATAAATACTTAGAACTCATCTTATTCTGTCTCAAACTTAATCCATTCTTGGTCTAGAAGATTGTAGTCTTCGTCTTCAATCATTTCATCAAGAATAATGACATAATAATATTCATCTCGATCTAATCTTTCTGTCGGTTCGATTGTAATGACTTCCTCCTCGTCATCAATGTAGGCATCAAAATCCACTTTTTCACCACGCAAACTTCCCCGTCGTACTTCTATGAACTCATCAATGTCATTGTCACGAATCCTTCCACCATTTGCGTGGAAAATTGGTTCGTTAAAGTCAATTTCAATCTCAACATCTCGATCAACATTTCTTGTATTATTTCTAGGAGAAAAATCAATATCCCAATCTTTTTCAGGTATTTCTCCGGTTCTAAAGCGTGATGTTATTTTATCATTTTCATTAGCATCGCGATCTTCAATCGACTCGTCAAGTAAAATAATGTAATACAACTCATCTTCTCTCAACTCGTAATCCGGCACAATTTTGATACTTCGATTATCCCCTTGAATCGTTCCTGTATAACTGACTCTGGTCCCCGTTGATCGGTCACGTCTTAACTCAATAATATCTTCAATGTCATCATTATAGATGGTCTCACCATTCGATTTGAAAATCGGCTCATCAAAGACAATCCAAATCTCCGTATCTATAGCCACATCTGACTCGTCGTCCTTGGGGGAAAAGCTTGGAACCGGCTCTTGACTGTCTTCAGCCAGCTTGGGCGGTCGACTAAGTCCAACAGAATGCTTTATGTCAAAAGGTTCGCTTTGATATGTAATATAGTTTGATAAGGCATGCATGGTTATCACTTTTCCCAATCCTTGAAAAGCCACAGAACTGCTTACCGAGGCTTCTTCAATGACTGTTGCTTGTTCTTGGAAAATCACAGAGTCCTTGGCTCCTGAATAGACCATGAGCTGTTCAACACGTCCGGCTTCAAGTCTGAGCATTGCTTCATCTTCTATGATTACAGTATCCACTTTTCCCCTAATGTAGGTAGCTTGTTCATCAAGTTTATTGCCCCTCAAAACAACTTCACGAATGCCTTGACCTGTAAGCGTATCATCTTCAATCGATCCTCCATATGGCACAATAACCTGATCGATCGTCGTATTGCCGGTCAGTCGAATCCGTGTCTCTCCTGACGAATCCTCTAACCAAATACGTTGAATTTTTGCATCATTAAAGACCACTTCCCGTTGATTATCCGTTTGAACATTAACATCACCTAAGCTCACTATATGATTAAAGTATAAATCACCTTCACCCGCATCTTTATCAACGGTTAATGTCGCCGTATAGATACTATTCTCCTGTAAATCATTGGCTTCATCAATCCATTGACTATAAGGATTCAATCGTTCTCCATCCAAGAATTGAACAATCGATACACAGGCTTCTGCTCGAGTTAATGGATCTTCCGGTCGAAAACGTCCTTGTTCATCGCCAATCATATAGCCTTTATCGACAACGGCCATAGAACTTTCTTTGGCCCAAAGAGCAATCTTTGCATCATCTGAGAATCCTGTTAATTCAATATTTTTTTTATAAAAAGGCATCAATTTATGATAAACAACAGCAGCTTCTTGGCGTGAAATATTCCATGCACCTCGAAATGTAAAATCATCATATCCTTGCATGTATCCTGCCGCAACAGCTTTGGAAGCGTCATAATAATACCATTGAGAAGTATTCAGATCTGAAAACAGAATATTCCTTGTACTTGTCAGTCCAAGGCCACGATTAATAATTTTGGCAAACTCTCCGCGAGTTACAGGTGCATCCGGGCGAAATGTTCCATCATCGTATCCTGTAATAATACCTCGATTTAGTGATGCTTGAATATAATTTTTTGCCCAATGGCTATCAATATCCATTAAGTCGCTAGAACTGTAATTTGGTTGAATCATGAGTGTCAACATCATAATACTTACAATGAAAACGCACACGCCTTTTCGTCGAATGTTTTGCATAAGTTCTCCTTTACAAATTTTCAAAAAATTATTATAATTACTGAAGATGCTCCCATGGCTCAGTCGGTAGAGCGATTCACTCGTAATGAATAGGTCAGCGGTTCGATTCCGCTTGGGAGCTTTTTCCTTTATACATCATGAATAACTCATCTTTTGTTACCTCAAAGGGGTAATTCTTTAGCTTTGCTTGATTAAGCATCATTTGCTCAGCATACATTAACATTTGATCATCCCTTAAATTCAGAGCAGGTAATAAGACATCCACTTCTTTCTCAAACGCTTCAATCGAATGAAATCCCAAACACCTTAATAATCGGTTCACTTTATCTTGATCTTGATATAATCGCAGATAACTGCTAGTTAAAATTCCATTGGCATGGCCATGAGATAAGCCGTGGTGATAAGTCAAAAAATAGCCCATTCCATGTGGCAAGCTTGTTCCTGTCTGAGATATAGCCATGCCGGCAAATGTTGATGCAGCAATAAAATATTGCATATGCGTCTCATCAATATTTTCTGCTTGAATTCTTGGAAATCCTTTAGCCCACAAGGTTAAGCCTGCCTCGACAATACCGTCGCTATATTCTGTCGCATTGGTATTTAGATAACTCTCAACAAGATGTGTCAGTGCATCAATACAAGTATGTAGGCGCACATGAATACTCATGGTTAAAAAGTAAGACACATCCAAAAACGCAATTTCCGGAAATACTCTACACTTAAAATTCCGTTTTGTTTGATCTTTATGCACCGTTAAAATGGAATAAGGCGTTACCTCGCTACCTGTCCCGGCGGTTGTCGGAACAGCAATAACCGGGAGGGCTTTCGCATTAGGTGTTTCAAACAAAATCTTTTCCTCAGGTTCATGAGGATTTTTCAGAAGTACAGCAATTGCTTTTGCTGCATCAAGTGGTGATCCGCCACCAATACCAATAACAAATTCGGCTTCCTTATAAGCTTTTGCTCCTTCTATCACATTTTCAATCGAAGGATTTTCTTCAACTTGGTCAAAAATACCATAATCAATATTTAACGCCTTTAATGCGTCTTCAACATCTCCAAGCGATCCATTGATTTTAGACGATTGACTTCCGGTGACAATCAAGGCACGCCTTCCATACGCTAACAATAGTTGCTTTTTTTCTTCTATGATTTTCTTACCGTCAAATAGTTTTGTTGGCATATAAAATTGCTTCATTTATTAAACCCTCCTTAATTCATTCACATTATATTGTACCATAAATTCTGGCAGCTTGGTGCAATCCATGATAAAATAAAGAAAAAGGATTTACAAAAAAAGGAGCGATGAATATGTTTGAAATAAGCGACTGGATGTTGACCTTAATAGGTCTCGTCATCATATGTATCTTATATATTTCTATTCGACAACTGCTAAGACATTTATTAAAAACAGAAAAAGCAAAGGCCATTTTATTGGCTATATTAAATTGGTCAACCCTCTTTGTTCTCATCATTTATACCGTGAATTATTTTTCAGAATCCCAATGGTTATTTGAACCCTTCTTCACTTCAGGTAGCTTTTCCATTTCTGTTTTCCTTGTTGCTGTCGCCATATTTATCATTGCACTCGCGACGCGTATATCTTCTCTCTCCAAAACCTATATTTTACCGAGTATTTATGATAAGTATAACTTGGAAAAAGGTATACGTTTTACATTTAATAGCGCCTTTCATTATGTTATTTTACTCATTGCCATTATTGCGGCATTAAGCACTTTAGGGATTAAGCTCAGTAGCTTAACAGTCTTCGCTAGCGTTCTGGGTGTTGGAATCGGATTTGGAATGCAAAACATTGCGTCAAATTTTATCTCCGGTCTCATCATTCTTTTTGAGCGCCCCATCAAAGTGGGTGATCGGGTTATTGTTGATGATATTATTGGCGACGTCGATGAAATAAAAATGCGAGCAACGATTGTTAAAACCCTTGATAACGAACGCATTATTATTCCGAATTCTTTTTTTCTTGAAGAAAAAGTCATCAATCGTTCCTATAGTGATACCCGCCTTCGCCTTGTCATTCCCGTTGGTGTGTCTTATGAGAGCGATGTTGAACACGTCGAACGCCTTCTTCTAAACTCTGTGGAAGCCATCAGTCAACAATGGCCTACCATATTAAAAACTCCAAAACCGTCAGTACACTTCGTCAGTTTTGGAGATTCATCTCTTGATTTTAAATTGTTTGTATGGATTAATAATCCGATTTATGAGTTTCGTATAAAAAGCGATCTGCATTTTATGATTTTAAAACAGTTTCGCCAGCATCAGATTGAAATCCCTTTTCCACAAAGAGACCTTCATATGCGCTCCTAATCCAGGCCTTATTTTTGGCACATTTTCTAGACGATAATATAGGCGCCACCGCCCTGTTCTTTCACCTTATACATGGCTTGATCACTCAGACGCACATAATCTTCCAACGTCAACCCAGTACTAAAATCGTAATGAGCAACCCCGATACTCGCGCTCAATGCATATTGTTTCTCACTCGATTCTTCAATGATGGCGACTTGATTAAGAATACGTTTTGCTGCTTTTTGAATATCCTCTTCTTTTTTCAAATTAAGGAGAATAATAAACTCATCACCACCATATCGAATGATAATATCATCATTACGTAGTGATTGACGCAAGCGTCGACTGATGGTCTGAAGAATATAATCCCCTTCCTCATGTCCATATGTATCATTGATGCTTTTGAATCCATCTAGGTCCAAAAACAACACATAGAGTTGATGGGGCGTCATCTCATTTAAAGATTCATTCCCAAGCTCATCAAAATACAAACGATTATAAAGTCCTGTCAGTGGATCAATCATAGCACTCATGGCAAGAAGTTCATTTTCCTTAATCTTGCTCACAAAACTGTTCAATACAAT
>ASRK01000138.1_pt1 | contig 13598 bp, 7 predicted proteins | sample 693218 | NCBI WGS metagenome assembly ASRK01 (sample SAMN02169240, study PRJNA158439) | bioreactor metagenome | isolation source: day 48 sample from continuous culture bioreactor inoculated with sediment... | place: Germany: Bremen
ACAACCGCAAATCCTTGTCCATAAGCTCCTGCTCTAGCCGCCTCTATTTGTGCGTTAATGGATAATAGATTGGTTTGTTCCGCAATTATATTTATGTGTTTTAATATCTTAGAAATTGCATGACTTTTTTCTTTAATAATATCTATCGCATCCACCAAATGTGACATTTTGTTTTCACCTTCAAGCGACATATCTCGAGTTTTATTTGCTAATTCATTGGCATTATTTGTGAGTTCTTCACTGTTTTTTGCTTTATTACTCACAATTTGAATTTTCGTATTAATTTGATCAATGTTTTTTTCTTGGTCTTGCGCTCCTTCTGAAAGACTTTGTGCACCTTGCGCCACCTGTTCGGCTCCACTTTCAATTTCTTGCGTCATTGTAGCCAACTTTTTAAATAAATCATTTAAAAACTCTTGTATTTTTGATAATGAGGTTTGAATGGGTACAAAATCACCCTTGTACTTCAAACTACTATCAAACACAAAGTTTTTATTAACCATTTCTTCCAATACAATCGATATATCCTCAACATAGTTTTTCAAAGTATCAATGGTTTGGTTTAAACTTTCCTCTAGCTCTGCAACTTCAAATTCACCGTTCTTTTCAATTATAACATGCAAATTTCCTTTTGCAATTTCTTTAGAATCTTCTGTTATTTTTTCTAAGGGAGTACATATACTATGAATATGCGATTTCATTTTTTTGTCTTCTTTATGAATTTTTAATCCTCCAAAAATTAATAAGCCAAGGGATAAAATCAAACTTATCCAAAGTACCTGGTTGACACGTTTTTCCCCTGTTCCACTCATTTGTTGAAACATCAAATTAAGTTCCATTTCTAATGCTTGTTGTGTTTCTGTTAATTCATTTGTATATATTTTTTGGGCATTGAAAATTCCGTCCTTTAATGCATAGTTAATAATATCCTCTTTTAGTGCTATATATTTAGTCACTAATAAATCAATAGATTCCCCACTATTTGTAGTATTTAATTTTTTATTTAATAATGTACTTTTACTATTTATGTTATCAATTGTTTCTTTCTGCGTCTCTTTTGTAGCTTCATAAACTAGATATCTTAATTCTCCATGCAAATCATTATAAGCTAGTTGTAATTGGCCTATTTCGCCTTGTCCTTTGCCATATGTGTTAAAAATATTTATATTAACAAATGTTGAACTCAATAAAATAACTAGCAGGATAATTAATAACATGGTTAAAACCAATATGCTTTTTGCATAAACATTATTTAAGCTATGACTAACCGTCTGAACGTTCTTTGTTTTCATTTCCAAGCTCCTTATTCATTATTTTTTTATAAAAAAAAGTTGGTGATAAATCTGTATAACGTTTAAAAACATTGGAGAAATGTTTATAATCCGAAAAGCCCGTCATGTCAGAAATCTCTCCAACGCGATATATTCCTGTGCTTAATAATTGGATTGCTTGACGTATACGATATGCACTCAGATAATCATGAAAGGTATGCTTCGTTTCTTCCTTAAATTTTCTGCTTAAATAGCTTGAACTTAGACTTAGCTCATCAGCAATCATTTCTATGCTAATTTTATTATTATAGTTTTCCTTTATTTTTTGAATACATATTTCCACACAATACGTTGTTTCATTTTCAATAAATTCAGCACTTAAATCTAGCAATTCTTTATTTTGCATTAGAATCCGAATTTCTTTTTCCCTTTCAACCTCTTTGTCAATTTTTTGAATTGCCTCTTTGATTTTTTCTTCATCAATCGGCTTAATTAGATAGTCTGCAACTTTAAATTTTATTGCTTGCTGTGCATATTCAAAATCCATATAACTGGTTAATATTAAGGTTTGAAACTTATGCCTTTCACTAGCCAAATCAACCATGGTTAAACCATCCATATTTGGCATTTTTATATCCGTAATAACCACATCCGGTTTATACTCAATTATTTTATCCAAGCCTTCTCGCCCATCTTCAGCTTCTGCTACAATGACACAATTGAGTTCTTCCCAATTAATTGAATATAATAATCCCTTTCTAATAAATTGTTCATCTTCTACTATAATAATTGTTAACATTTTACGACTCCTTTTGAACATTCTTCCATGGTAAATAAATTGCTATTTTTGTTCCCTGTGATATTTTACTATCCACTTCAATCCCATATCCATCTCCATATTGAATACGGATCCGACGATGAATGTTATAAAGTCCTTTGTGCTTACTGCCATTTGTTTTACCTTCTAATATTTTTTGAATCTCTTGTAATCTCTCTATATTAATGCCACAACCGTCATCACCACATTCTATAATTAACAAATTATTATAATGATATATATGAATAGCAACATTCAAATCATTTTTTCCTTCAAACCCATATTTTACAGCATTTTCGATAAGTGGCTGCAAAACAAGTTTGGGTATTATTTGTTCTTCCAAACCTGGCTCCATATCAATAGAATAATTAAAGCGCTGATTAAATCGAAGTTTTAAAATTGATAAATAATTATTGATATAATATAAATCTTCTTTCAAGCTATTTTCATTATTTGAAGAATCAATACTATATCGCAAAAGTGTTGACAAATAAAAGCTCATTTTACTTGCAGATTCAGGATCAATACGACACATAAATCTTATGTTTTCAAGAGTATTCATTAAAAAATGCGGATTAAATTGTGCTTCTAAATGTTTTCTCTGTGCGTCAATAATTAATTGATTCATTTCATTATTTTTTTCCACTTGTAACTTTAAACTATCCATCATATTTTGGTATACCTGACCAATGGCATCAAACTCATCTTCATCATTTTGTGATTTTGGATAATCCTCCCAATCACCATTTTCAGCTTTTTTTAATATGGATAACAGTTTATACAATTTATGCGTTTTTTGCTCTGCTATACGCCTTGAGTTAATACGAATAGCTAATACCATTAGAATAAATATTAACAACAAGAGTATACCGTAGCCTAAAAATATATCGATTTGATTTTGTAATGGTGTAATTGTATAAATCTTAATCTGCCCCTTATATATTGAATTAGAGGTCAGATAATATCTTTGAGAATTATGTGTTTTTAGTATGCCGGATCTATCAGGATGTACAAATTTTTTTGTTCGACTAATAAACTGTTCATTTGAACTCATATAGGCATAATCAAAAGAATCCGTAACAACAACCTGAGACTCTGACTCATGCATCAAATCATGAAACTGTCGACTATCAATAACTAATAATAAATAACCAATAATTTCTCCATTTTTAATAACTGTTTTTCCGAGTAACATTTGCATTATATCAATGTCACTATCATTCTCCAGCTTTATAACCATGTCATTTGGATGTTCATTTAAAAATCTAAAAACACCCCAATTCTTATATGTTATTCCGTCAATATAATATGGGATTTGAGCCGTTGAGCTTATTAATGCATTTATTTCTGTATCAAAATAATAAAAATTGGCTTTACTCTGAACATCATTATTGACTGCATATACATCCTCAAATATTTCTGTTCGTGAAGTTACAGATATCTGTTGATTTTGAATTGTCGCTTCTTTTTCTAATCTATTCAATAATCCTCTATACTTTTCAATAGTTTCTTCTATTTCATAAGAAATTTTTTCAAAATCCGACCGATTTTGGTCAATAAGTGCAACTTTATATATGTATACAAATGACAACAATCCCATCATTACCAACAAAATGACAGGGATAACTGCATTCAAAATCAAAACATGCTGAATTTCATCTTTGAAATAACTGTGTTTGTTTTTATCCATGCCGTTATCCCTCTTGTTCAAAAGAATTTAAATACTTATTTCTTTCTTTCCTGTTAGTTTAAAAAATATTAATAACGATACAATTGTTGTAAGCGTTAAAATTGTTGCAATGGCTGCTGCTGTCCCATAACTTGCTCGAATAACTTCTGTATAAATTGCTACTGACATTGTTCGCGTATGTCCCGTATATAATATAACGGATGCACTTAATTCATTGATAATGGTAATCCAACTTAAAATTGCTCCTGACACAACGCCTGGCAACATCATAATCGCTGTAATCTTAAAGAAACTCTTCATTGGCGAATCACCTAAGCTTATCGATGCCTCTTCCATACTGGGACTTATCTGATATAGTATAGCTGAACTTGAACGTAATGTAAACGGCAGTCGCCTTACAACAAATGCAATAATAATAATCGTTGCTGTCCCACTTAATAACATCGGTTTTTTATTAAATGCTAACAACAATGTAATTCCTAAAACAGAACCTGGAATAATATATGGAAACATAGTCATTGAGTCAATAATCGATGTTATGAAACTACGCTTTCGAATGGTAATGTAGGCAATAAACATTGCAAGAAAGATAATAATTACAATTGCTATAATCCCAAATTTATAGGTATTAATAATTGGAGATGCCAATCGACTAAAGACCGTTCGATAACTATCTAATGAAAATCCGTCTGTAAACATTGCCCCTTTGGTTGCTTTAAACGATGTGTATATTACGGTCAGTTGCGGAATAATGGAAAGAAAAACTACAAAATATAAAAATACATGAATCAAAATATTTGTAACACCTTTTGCTTTTTTAGATTGGATCGGACGTAATGAATTCATAGTAAATGATTTTTTACTTATAATATATTTTTGACCTGCAAATAACAGCGCCGTTACAGCCACCAATATTACCGCTAATGCTGCAGCAAAGTTTGCCTGCCCACCTAACTCACTTATAAATTCACCATAAATTAATACCGGCATAACTGTGTAACCTTCTCCTATGAGCATAGGTGTTCCAAAATCTGCCAAAGCGTTCATAAATACGAGTAATGAACTTGCTAAGATTGTTGGCGTTATTAAAGGTAATACAACAGATATCACCTTTTTCCAAGGATTGCAACCTAAACTTTCAGAAGCTTCGATTAATGATGCATCTACTTTTTTTAAAGCTCCTTTTGTATATAAATATATATATGGATATAATTTCAAAGTTAAAACTAATAATATTCCCCCAAAACCATATACTGATGGCAAACGAATCCCAAATGTATTTAAGAAGAATTTTGTAATAACACCACTTCGTCCGCCAAGTAAAATCCAAGAGTATGCACCAATAAATGGTGGTGAAAGTAGAGAAATAATAATAAGCACTTCAATAAGTCCTTTAAATTTAATTTTATAAATTGTTGTTAAATAGGCTAATGGTGCACCTATTGCAACTGCTAAAATTGTGGTACATATTGTCACCGTAAAACTTCGTAACAATGTTTGATAATAATATTTTTTTGTGAAAAACCGAATAAAATTATCAAGTGTGAATTCTTGAGTTTTTACGTCCCTAAAGCCACTTTCAAAAAGTGCATATAAAGGGTATACTAAAAATAAGACAAAAGTCAACGTAATTATAATTGTGATTATATTCCATGTATCTAATTTTTTAATTTTTCGCATTTCCAACACCTTCAATCAAACTTTGTTCACCTTTTTCATTAAAAACATTGATTTTTAATGTATTTGGCTTTAAGTATATATTTTCACCTTCATTATAGATTCGAATTGCATGGCCTAAATCTTGTGAATATTCAATAATTTGTTGTCCTTCAACGAGCGCAGGAAAGTCTAGTTCCAGTTCATATTGTACATATTTACCTAAAAAAGTTTTGTTTTTTACCGTAAACTTTAATCCATCCTCTGCTTCAACTAACTCTTCCGGTCGAATAGCAACAATTACTGATGCTCCAGGCAATACATCCTCGACCAAATTTTGCATTTCAAAAACATATCCATTTGCAAAAGCAATTTTTGATTTATCTTTTTGATCTATAGTTCCTTGCAATAAATTTGAATGCCCGATAAATGTTGAAACAAAAATATTAGTAGGACGTGAATATATTTCTTCGGGTTGACCTACTTGCTGTATAATTCCCTGGTTCATAACCGCTATTCGATCAGATATTGCTAAGGCTTCTTCTTGATCATGAGTGACATATACTGTTGTTATACCAACTTCTTTTTGAATATCACGTATTGCACTTCGCATTTCGATTCGGAGCTTCGCATCCAAGTTACTTAGTGGCTCATCCATCAGTAAAACCGATGGATGAATCACTATAGCTCGAGCTAATGCTACTCTTTGTTGTTGCCCTCCCGACAAATGCTCCGGAAGACGATCTTCATATTGGCTAATTTTTACCACATCTAGTATTTTATCAACTTTTTCTTTCATTTCATTTTTTTTCATTTTTCTCAATTTTAATCCGTATTCTATATTACTTCTTACAGTAAGATGGGGGAAAATAGCATAATTTTGAAAAACCATTCCAATATTACGTTTATGTGCTGCGATATTATTAATAACTTGATTATTAAACTTAATCTCGCCACCTTCTATGCTATTGAATCCAGCAATCATTCTTAATAGCGTTGTTTTCCCACAACCTGATGGACCTAATAAAGTAAAAAACTCTCCGTTTTTAATATCTACTGACAAATTTGGAATAATGGTTACTTCTCCATATCGTTTTACAACATTTTCAATAAAAATAGCATTGCTCATAACTTATTCTCCTTAATTGTTTTTTCTTATGCTCGTCTATTGGCTAATAAAAATCTCATTGAATTTTTCTAACCATTCTGATTTACTGTTTATAACAACTTCTTCTTCATCATAAATAATATTAATATCTTCTAATGGTTTTAAATAACTTGGAGCGGGAACATCTGAACGCACTGAACGTCGATTTAATTGCTCAATAATAATTGTTTGTGCATCTTTCCCTGTAACAAAATCTATAAAAGCTTTAGCATTATCCATATTTTGAGCATCTTTAATGATATACACTCCATCCGGTTTTGAAATTACGCCTTCTTCCATATATACAAGTTTTACAGGAGCTCCATCAGCAACATATTTTGCGCCGCCCTCTTCAAAAGTAAGTCCTACAACATACTCTCCATCAGCAACACCTTTATATACTGCCGATGAACCACTTAATAATTTTCCATCTAAGTTTGCACAAAATTTGTCTACAAAATCCCATCCATCATCTGGATTACCATTCCCCATTGCATAAAGCATATTAATTAAGTGCTCATATGATGATGATGATTTAGATGGATCACAATGTGCAATTTTTCCTTTAAGTTCAGGATTTAATAAATCTTCGTATCCATTAACTTCTATCTCCCCAATTAGATCTGTATTAATCATAAGAACGCTAGGAATATTAGTGAAGCGAGTTAATGATCCTTCAACATTTTTCATGCTATCTAACATAAATTCTTCATTCACTGACTGATATTCTTCAAACAAATCCATCTGGCCTTTCATTGTTGATAAAGAACCACCCCAGAATACATCCCCTAACGGATTTTCTTGCTCTGATTCAACACGCTTAAGAAGTTCTCCTGTTCCTGCTGCTATAATCTCTACTTTGATTCCGCTTTGTGATTCAAACTCGGTTACCAAGGGATTAATAAATTCTAATGGATGAGGACAATAAATAACTAATTCTCCTGCATCTTCTACTTCTACTTCTTCTTGTACCACTTCATTAGTGCCACTTCCCTGCGCAGTTTCATCTTGCACTTTATTTCCGCCATTTTCTTTGCTATCGCTTTCACTCGAACATCCAACAACCCACAACATCGCTACAATTAACATGATACTTAATAATACTTTTTTCATTTTCTTTCCTCCTACTACAATATATTTATTAGCTACATCTTTATTCTATATTTTTTTTATCAAAACAAATACCTAAAATCAAACACAAATGTCTTAATTTCTGAACACTTTTTATGCAATAATACAATTAATATCCAAAATATTTTATATGTTTATAAATTTAAGACAAAAAATATTGCGCTCATCAAGATAAGCGCAATACTTTGACCAACTATATACAGAATATGTTTTTCATACGAAGTAAATATTATTCTCTCGATACAACGTTAACAATATCATTTAAATGTATCTAAAGCAGGAAAACACTTTTATTGATTATCAAGGAATGTGTGCTTGGCTTTTTCAGCATACATTCGACGATCAGCTTCTCGCATCATATCCGGAATATTTTTCATTTCTGAATACCGTGAGTACCCAATCGATAAACCAACAGAACATTTATGATTTTCAATTTGAATCGGTCTTTTAAACTGGTTTAAAATGATGGCTTGCCGCTTATGAATGTCTCGCTCATTTTGAACATTGCCTTGAAGAATGACAAACTCGTCACCTCCGATACGTGCAACTATATCAGCATCTTCGACACAAGCATTTAAGCGTGCTCCTATAGCGACAAGCAGCTGATCACCTACATCGTGTCCCATGGCATCATTAATCTCCTTAAATCCGTCTAAATCAATAAACAAAATAGCAAAGTCCGGGTTCCCTTTCAGATATAACTCTTCAAAACTATATAGCATATCCAGAAAATAGCGTCGATTAGGCAGTTCGGTTAGTGCATCGTAATGTGCTAAGGTAAATAGCTTCTTTTCGAGTTCTTTTTGTGCCGTAACATCATGAAAGCTAACAATTATTCCCATGAAACCATATGCATCATTTTCTGCAATCGTTGCACTATATATTGTTTTTACCATCTGTCCTTCTTTTGTTAGAAGTTCAGCTTCTTGATTCGTCAACTGTTTATTTTGAAAGAGCTTGTCAACTTTAGCTTGATCAAAGCGGTCTCTGTTAAAAAAATGAATGAGCTCTTGACCCACCATCTCGTCTAATTCATAATGTAAAAGCTCTAATGTGGCTTTATTGCAACTTTGAATAATACCTTTTTTATTAAGAACGATTAAGGCATCACTAATAATATTAAGAATGAATTCCGACGCCTCAAGGGAGTTTTTTCTAAATACATCAAGTTTGAAAATAATAATCCAATAACTAAAACAAAAAACCATAAGGAAAATATTTGTCATTGGCGGAAAAAAATCTGTAAACAGCGGAATCACTAAATCTGATAAAAGTCCAATAAAAATTAATACCCCATCAACCACCAGAAAAGCGGAAATAATCCGTTTAAAATGTTGTGATGCTATTGTTTTTGTCCATAATGTTAATATATATGCACAAACGCCGACACCGATGAATATATAGCCTACATAAAACCAATACAAAATATTATCAATGCGATTATGATAGGTCCATCCCATTCCACTTGTGCTTTGAACTAAATCAATTGCTCCGGATGTTGTCGTTCCCAACATATTCATAATAAATAACACGACAGGGATCATCCAAATGAGTAAATGTTGAACAAGCTTTGGAATCCTTACCTGATGTCTTGATAATTCAAGAAAAAACCATATAAGCACACCCATAAACCCCGTCCAACCAATACTTCCTATCTTGAACCAAAACCAGGCTGTTGATTTATCCGGTGCGACGTAAAAAAACGTATAGGCAAATGCCCATACCCCTAATAGAAGACATTCGATTGCTGATGATCGATTGATTTTAGATTTTCTATCGATACTAATTGAATAGACTGCAATAAAAAGAAAAAATAGTGCATTGGCAAACGAAATTAGTGACAATACATTTAACATGAAACCACCTCGTAGAACTAGTATACACTGAAAAAAAAGCCGTGTAAATCAAAAGATTCAGGGTCTTAGCGCCTTAACTAATCTTTCGTCCACATGTTCTGCAAAATTTTACACCTGGTTTTAGAGGCTGTCCACACTTGGCGCAAAACTTCGGCTTCTTATCCACAATCTCTTTTTCTTGCATGGGAATTGTAAACTTTTCTCCTGGTGCAACCATTTTTAATATGATGTCTGCAAATGCTTGTCTATCAATTGTTTTACAAGTAATCTCTTGATCCACATCTATATACCATAGTTCTGTTGCAGTTTGAATAAACAGACCACTCATAATATTTATACGCTCTTGATATTGAAAAATACTCTGAACTCCAATGGACAATTTTCGGTTTAAGACAATTTGCAATAATTCTATACCTTGAGATGTTAAATCAATATTGTCTCCATTTACTGCAAGATATCCGCTTTCTACTAAATGTCGTAATCCTTCTTGAAGATTAATCCTTGCTTCTTCAAGTAAATCAAAATAAAAAGGTAATTGCCATCTCCGGTCTTTAAATCGCTTAGCATATTGGATTTCTTCTTCCAAACCTGTCTTTGTTAACACGATTTCTCCGACAGTATGGGTGATCTTTGCCTCTAATTCCTGACGTTGTATTTGATCACCTATGGCTAAAAGTGTTGCGAAGCTATCTTGCTTAAACCTATATTGGGCATCGCTTGATCTTGCTCTGGCATATATGAATTTTTCAAAAGTCTGTATCAGTTCATCCGCTGTTACTACCTTTAGCTTTGGCTCCTTATCATCTCGTTTCACAAACCCTAATGCATCAAGTGTTGCGGCAACTGTAAATTCAGTCCAATCTCCATCATGGCTAGCCACCATAACATGAGTTATGGCATCCGGAGCACCAATTAGCGCTTGGGCTGTATCCAATTGATCAAAAAACATACGTGATAATCCGTTTTGTTCCATATACGTCTCGCCTCCTATTTCCCTATTTTGTCAATGGCTTCCATAATTGCAGAGTGTTGTTTAACTGTTTTATCAATATCTGTTCCTAAATCTCCAAGTATTCGTTCTGCCTGAGACACTGTAATCTTACCGTCTTTAACATTTTCCAATACCTTTATAGCTTTAAATGTTTTCTCCGGAACATGAATATCATGGCCGGCAGCCATTGCTGCCTTAATTTGCGAACTTGACTGATTATCAAACTGTTTGGTTAATTGGCGAATTCCTTCTGCATCCATGCCTTCTGCCTTAATCAATAAGTCTTCTGCAAGGTCGTCCGGAAGATTCTTAGCTTCATCTCTAAGTTTTTGTCCACGTTCAAACCACTCGTTTGATTTGTACTCCATAGTGTTAGATATGGAAGAAATATCTTCATAATCCCTAAGATCCATACTGTCATTATCTGTTATCTTTCTCAAGTCACTGTCACCACGTCCATAAGCATCCGGTGAAGTTCTATCCGTTACCGTATGATCCATATCTTCAGCAAATTGTTTTATTTTTGCTTCATCTAACACATCTCGTCCATTTATATCCGTTCTAGGTATCTTTCCGTTATGATGTGCTTTATATAATTCTTGCTGATAAATTCTTTCGACATCGCTCTTAGGAAGATCAATCCATTCTTTGTTCACATCATCATAAATTCTATAGGTAACATCCTTGTCAAAAGGTGACTTGGCACCGCCAATATTTTCCGCAACCATATCATCCACTTGATGACCTCCAGGAAAATCCGCTACTGTTTGCTGTGTATAATCAAGCTCTCTCGCTGTCCTAGAAGCATCCGCAACACCCTCTGTCGCCGCTTTATTGGTGGCTTGTACTACCTTAATTTTACTTGGATCAATATCTCTTTCTGCCGCTATACGTTCAATAGTATTATCCACTGCCGCCTTATTATATTGGCTATTACGTTGATTAAACATCTTACGTACAGACTCTCCGCTTGGATCTTGATTAAGCTTATTCATTGCAAACTTGTCTTGTTGAACCTTACGCATAGATTCATCAAAGGCTTCTTGGGCTTCTTTTGAAGCCGGATTTGATTCCAAGGCTTCTTGGGCACTTTTTAACTGATTAACTTTTGCTTGTCCGATTTTTTCGCCTTTTCTAAAAAGCTCATCTCGCTTAGTCAACTCTTTATTTTTACTTAAGAATTGTTCAACTGCTTCATCCGCATCTTTTTTTACTGAATCCGAAATGTTTTTAAATCGTTTGGCTTCTTGCTGATAAACACCTTCTTTGGACATTTTTTCCATTGATTCAGACGTAAGTTTAGACGCTTGTCTTCCTTTAAAGGCTTTAGCTGCATCATCTGCCTGCTTTGCACTCGTTGAAAAAATATTTTTTGATGCTTTTACAATATCTTGTCCAAAAAAATCTTTTGACCGTTTTGCAAAACTTTCGGCATATTCTACAGCAGCTTTTCCAATCTGTGTTTTTGAAGCAATATTTTTAGTTACACTCGCACCCTTTCCTAAGGCCTTAGCTCCCAAACCTAAAGCACTACCTACACCACGTCCAATGCCTTCATCAATGATCGTTGCCATAGCTGCACGACTGACCGCTTCATTCCAGCTGTCGCCACCTTCATCAACATAGTCTTTAACAATATATACCGATCGAGCCGCTTCGAAGCCAAACTCTGATTTTCCTCCGCTAAGAATTCCGGCCAAGACACGAACTGCAATCGCTTTTCCGCTCTCACCTCTAGCAATCTCTTCTGAACTTAGCTTTAACATATCCCTATAATTCTGACTTGTTGTATAGTCCTTAGGCAAATCAGATGCATCCCCAATCTCATTTCGGGAATGTCGACCGATAACGCGTGAAATACGTTCATAATCTTTGGCATCGATACCTTTACCTGCGTGTATATCTTTCTGCATCTTTCCTAAGCGGTTGGCTAATTTTGTCTCGATTGAATCCGGTCGGCCCAATCCTTTCTCTTCAAATGTTCGTCGAAGATGTTCAATGCGATTCACTTGATTCCAATATTGACTATCTCCATCTTCTCCTTTTTCCATGGCCTTGGTTTGTTGTCTTGTCCATTCCATCGCTGCCTGCTGCTCAGAATGGGCGCGATCGACATCTTGAACATTAAGTACGCTTCCAAAGCTACTTTCAAACTCCCCTGTGTTTGGATTTTGTCGGTAAATTTCTTGGGATCCGTTAGGTGCTGTTACAACTAGGGTGCCATCCGTTGGATCATAGTCACCCCACTTGCCGAATCCTCCTGCTACAGCTATGCCTGCACCGATAAAAGCACCTGCCGTAGAAGCCACATTTATAGCCACAAGTTCTGCACCTGTAGCATGTTCATAATCACTCCAGTCATCCTCCCAATCTTGAGCCCACGGATCTTCCCAAGGATCTTCTTCCCCAGTATCTTGTGTTATTTCTCCCTCAGGCTCTTCATCTTCCGGTATTATTTGAACATATTTCCATTCATATACTGTGGCCATAAATGCCACGCCTTCAAAATTGCCAAGTCCTCTAACTACTGTCATGCGTTCACCTTCGACGGAGCCTTGAGGAACTACGATGCTTGCCATATTCGGTGAATAACTCGCACCTACAAATCCTGACTCGGACATTAATTCTTGATCTGCTTGTTCACCTAAACGATGAGCGATAAAGACCATTCGAGAATTTGGCTCCATTTGGTCAAGGGCATTTCCATCCAGATAAAATTCACCTGAAAAAGGAATATTTAATTGTTCTTCTGCCTTTAACCTTTCCGGCAAATCTTGTGAATAGTCTACATAATAATCATACATTAAACTAGTTTCATCACCATATTGAGTCATGATACCGTTTCCATAAAATTCTGTAACATTTATAAAACTACCACTACTCAAATCTCTTGTACCGTCTACCGGAATTTTCTCCTGATATTCTGAATTTTGTGAACTTAGGATAAAGGTTTCATCCTTTATTCGAACCCACTGTCCTCCATATGCCGCTTCCGCTTGTGGCGAAGACTCAAGTTTCACCGCATCAACTCGTGCAAAT
>ASRK01000140.1_pt1 | contig 13584 bp, 13 predicted proteins | sample 693218 | NCBI WGS metagenome assembly ASRK01 (sample SAMN02169240, study PRJNA158439) | bioreactor metagenome | isolation source: day 48 sample from continuous culture bioreactor inoculated with sediment... | place: Germany: Bremen
TGCGGCTAACTTTCCAACCGGAAGCTGGTCAATACCATCGACTTCGTCAATAATCGGTATTTTTTTACTTAATCGATTATATACGAGAACCGCTTCGTCTCTTTGTAAAATTAACCCGACAATATTTTGGTCTGCTGCATTAATGCACTTGGCACAAAATTCATAGTCCATTGTCTTGGGTACCATGACGAGAATCGCTTCTTTGTGTCGAACTTCTACAAGGTCTTTAATTAAAACCGTTCTTCCAAGGGCGACGCCCTGTCCTGCAGGAGTATCGGGATTATGTCCGACCATGGTTGAATCCGTTATAATCGTTTCTGTTATGGTTTCCATGGCTGTATCTCCAATAACCGGAGCCGCTTCATTTAGACGGATAAGATCGAGATCGCGTATTTGAAGTCTTTCTTTTAACATTGCATGACGCAGACCTTCTTTGATTCCTTTAATGTTATGAACCGTGCCTTTTGTTCCTGTGGTTTCTACTTCGGCTGATGAGAGAAAATGCATATAACCTTGTTCATCAATTTTTGCAATGCTTATTTCAGTTGTTGAATTTCCGATATCTACACCGGCTATGATCATATCATCACCATTTTCTCTACTGTTTTAACAAATCACGTTTTTTATAAACATACAGTGTTTCTTCAATAAAATCGGCACACACTTGTGCGTCGTATTCATTTCTTAATTGAGCACTTAGTTCTTTGAGTTCATCTTCTGTTGAACGATAGGGTCTTAACATATTATACATTTCCAAAATACGATCATCCGGTATTTCAATCAACTCAGCTGACCGAATAAAATTTTGCGCTAACTGAATCTTGCCTTCTTGTCTAGCGACTTCTGCTTGTAATACGAGGACTTCTTTTGAAATCTTAATGTCTTCAGCTGTCACTTCACCGGATACAATCGCTTCGAGTGTGATCTCATTTAAACCTTTTCCACTCTTGCTTTTTATGATATTCGGGTGTTTTTCTTTTAAGGGATATAAGTCCATACTTACCTCCTAAACGGGTCGTTCTATTTCCATGTAAGGTCCTCTTTTGACGACATACTCCGTTTCTTTGGTATGCATCAATGCGGCTTTTACCTGATACTTAGGTCTTGACGAAATATCGTTAATGACTTTAATCGGTTTTACTTGATCTCCTTTAGCGTACTTGGCTGCATTTTTACCGATTTGGCGATACATTTCAAGGGTAATAATGGGGGCTTGGGGAAATAGTTCAAGATTTGTCAAAGGATACAAGTCTTTTTGATGAATCACTGTAGTCCCCTTTGACTGTATGCCAATAGCAATTCCTGATCCCACAAGCTTTGCAACATCATTAGCGATAAAGGCAACATCGGATGTTCGGGTTCCTCGAATCACACGGGGAATCATACCTTCTTCTTCGATACCGGCTAAAATCTCTTTTAACACGGCCATATGATCCAGCCCATTGATTGTATGATGAATATGTAAGCCATAGGCCGGACCAATCGCCACACCGACTTCTTTGACATCTTCACTGGGTTTAACGGTTCCTAATTGATTTAAGGTCCCACTAGGATGACTTTCGGATACTGCCACTGAAGATGTTTCCATCTGGTTAATCACTTTATTCACCGCTTCAATAATTTGTTCGACAGTGACTTCTTGATTTAATTCATTCATCCATGGCACCTCCTTACAGGTCATCAATCTTAATAATATGCGGTATTTTTTTGATTTCTTCCCAACGTTCATCTGACATCACATAACCTGTACCGGGACCCTTATAAGAATTAGGATAGTTCACGGTACTCATGACATCGTAAGATTCATTTAAAATCGCTGATGTCTGCAAATAATCGCCAGATAATCTTTGTTTTAACATACTTAATACCATTTCAGCTTCTTCTTCAAAACCGGATTTATGCAAGGCTTTAATCACATCAATCCCTGTCACTTTGTCTTGCATCATTTTATCAATAGCTTGTAAATCTGAGACAATGTCACGGTCCGGTACGTCCCGACTTCCATGGGCATAGGTAATGGCTTCAACTTCTTCTTCCGTTACTTGTCCAAGGTCTAGAGTTTCCATAATCGCTTTCATGGCTTTCGCCGCTCTATTTCTCACACGAATAACGTCTTCTTCCTTGACCGGTCTAAGACCTCCATCGACTTTTAAGTCACGTTGCAATACATTGTAGTCATCAAAGTCTTCCGCATCAAAATTGGATCCTGCAAACATATTGTCTTCATTGGGAACACCACTATAACCACTAAAGATAAAGTCGGTTCCGGGGAGAAACTGCATCATGGTTCTTGCTGTACGCCGCATGTCTGAATGACTAAAATTCTGGTCATTGGACGATGCACATTCTAAGTCTAAGGATGATGCAATAAGGTTTTCTGCTAATACTGCCCGTATTCCCGAAGGAACTGCGGATGTAACACCGATACAGCTAACAGATCCGTTTTGAATCCCCTGTACGCCGGCACCTTTAGTAACCATAAGACATCTTGTTTCTAGATAAAGCATTGATTTTCCATCAGCACTACCCATTAACACTTCTGAACCTGTTCCTGATGTAAAACGCGTTTTTAGCCCTCTCGACGCATAAGCCGATGCTAAAAAAGCTTTGGAATAGGGTGTATCATCACCATCCATAAAGACAGCTTCTGTTCCATAGACACTCATGGTCTCTGCATAGGTGGTAAAACCTCGCATACCTAATTGTAATTCAACGGCTTCTTCAACCGCACATTGTGTTAGCACACCTTTTGAACCGATTTGTGCACCGACCAATAAGCCAACAGCTGTAAGTGGTGCATATCTTGCAATACCTACCGTTGTTTCTTCCTCACGAAAACCACGAAGCGCGCCTTCTGCCGCATCCGCAGCAATCAAAATCGGATTGTCTTTGGCATTGGTAATATGTGCTTGATTTGCCGGAAACAAACGACCGCGCATTTTTTGCATCGCCATCATCATCTCAACGACATTCAGTTCATTTAATACTTCTGTAACTCTTGCCGGGGTTAATCCTTTGAAAATATTTATTATTTTTTGTCGATCAACGTGAATATCAACGAGTAATCTCGCAATTTGTGTCGGCGACAGGGACATACTTGCTTCCCCTGTCTTTACTTCAATGTAATGATCTGCGATAAATTCATCAATAAAGTCAAATTCTTCACGATTTTTGCCGTCCATCTCTATAACACGATTATTTTCAATAACAAGACTCGCTTTTGGATCATAGGGACTTGACATGGCCACAAAACCTTTTTCGGGCCATTCATCAATAAAACCATCTTGATTGACTGGACGCTGATCGAGGATCTCCATTCTTCGAGAGCGTTTCACATTGCTCACCTCTATTTCAATTGCTCGATAACACGTTTCACAATTTCTGCGATTGCTGCTTCACTTGTATTTGCTTGAGTTGCTGAGCTAGTTGTCTTTGTTGAACATGCACTACTTTGGCAATCTGCAGGATGACGTCCAGGTACAGCAAATTGTCTTCTAAGTTCATATAGTCGTGCAACTTCTGATGAAGGTAATTCTTTGGCTCCACCTAAAGCTTTTGCTTTGTATGCTAAAGATGCGTAGAATTCTAAGCTTTCCATTTTAAAGTATGCAGACATTAGATCTTGTCCCCATGATAATGCACCATGATTTTCAAGAAGAACTGCATCATAACATTCTAAGTAAGGTTCAACCGCATCCGGAATCTCCATTGTTGAGGGTAATCCGTATTTTGCAATGGGTACTTCACCTAAGAAAATAACCGCTTCAGGCATGATTTTTTCAGTTAAGGGAATACCTGCAATGGCATAAGCTGTTGCATATTGTGGATGTGCATGAACAACTGAGTTTACATCCGGACGTTCTTTGTAAATACGCATATGCATCTTAATCTCTGAAGAGGGTTTCCATTGGCCATTGGGTTGCTTTAAATTACCTTCAGCATCCACTTTACAGATCATATCCGGTGTCATAAATCCTTTGGATACACCTGTTGGTGTACATAAAAACGTATTCTCGTCTAACTTCACTGAGAAGTTACCATCATTAGCCGCAACCATCTCACGTTGGTAAATACGCTGGCCAACTTCACACATTTGTTTTTTTACTTCGAATTCATTAAACATTTCTTACCTCCAACTAAATCTTGATTTATGTTGTTTTATGTTGTTTTATCTTTATTTCATTCTAATAGTACCACTTAAACCCACCAATGTCAATGAATTTACGCCTGTTTTTGTGCGTTTTTTTGTTGAATTTCCTTGTTTTTTCTGTGTCTTGGCAACAAAAAAAGAAGTTCTCCAAATTTCTTGGATTTCTTCTTATTTTTTACGTTCCTTGATCTTATCGATAAGTTCCTGTTTGGTCATGTCAAGTTGTCTGGCAATGGCCGATAAGGTTCCGGCGGGTATAATGTCGTTATCTTTATGGTAATGGAATGTAATAATACGAGGAATTCCATCTAAGATGCCAACATACCTATTTTGATTTTTTCCTTTTGAGGCAAAATGATTTCTTCTAAGAAATCTTCTAAACTGCCCTTGAGTAATCGCATCAGGCAATTTTCAAAATCTCCCTTATCTTATGATCGTCATCCAAATTAAGTAAAATAATGCCAATAAAAAACTGTTGAACACCATCTAAAATACCAGAAAACAATTCAATGTTCTCAACATAGTCTTCTGCAAAAGACTTGGCTTCGTCTACCATATGACCGATCGCCTCTTCCTCAGTTTTTCCTTCCCCGTATATTTGTGGCACGATTTCATTGAATGCAGTATATATCTTTAAGTCTTCATCAAACTCAATCACAGTGTTGACTTCAATACGCTTAAGCAAGCTTTCAAGTATCTTCTGATTAACCATATAACTGTTCTCATGCGTATTTTTATTAACCATCTTTGGTATAAGCCCACTCTTAACAGTACTTTGAATCTCCGAAATCTTTGAACGTGTTTCAGATGCACCATATATCAAATTCGTTGTAGCCATACTATCAACTCCTCTTTTCATACTTAAGTTGTACTTTCTTATAGTATAACATGCTTGTCTACGTTGTACAAGGTGTACAAGCAAGAATCAAATATTATTTTTTACGTATTTGGTCCGGCGTTGCACCGAATTTTTTTTTGAATTGTTTATAAAAATACGATGTATTAGAGTATCCGATTTCTGCTACCACATCACTAACAGGCATTTCCGTATGTTCAAGCAAATAACCAGCATAATCTAGCTTCCGCTCTTTGACAAGGGTGGTCAAACTTGAACCGGTCATCTTCTTAATAATTTTACCTAGGTAATCCGGATGATAATTAAAGGCTTTTGCCATACTTGTTAAGGAAAGTTCTTTGAAGTGTTCATTAATATAGTTGACAATTTCACTAGAAATACTGGTATCAATTGCATTAATCATAGACTGGGACAAGTGTTTTTCATAGCTTCTAAACAGTTCATTAAATATTAATAACATATAAGCACGAATGGCTGTTTCCATTCCATTTCGCTGTTCATAATATTCGATTAATAGCTGAATCATAAAGTCCCAAATATATGTGTTTTCCGATGTTTGAAAGTAGATGTATTGCTTGACATCTTTTTTCCCATAGATTGCTTTCACTACAAAGTTTGAAATAACATCATTGTATGCAACCTGCTTCATGAAGAAGGAATCAAAAAATTCTTTTTTGATCAAAATATTAATGGCAATATCCTCTTCACCAGCTTCATAAATACTGTGTTCCATATTCATATCCAGCAAAAAAATCTCACCTTTTTTTATGGTTAAATCTTTGCCATCAATATGCTGGCGAATGGAACCTGAATAGACGAAAAGCATCTCTAGGTAATCATGTCGATGATGATCAAAGGCTACAAAACGATCATGCTTATGAATGGAGATGACTTCACCATCCCCCATCAATTTATCACTGTTAATAATCCAAGCATCTGTTGGATTTTCATTGGAAAAATATGTTTTTAATCGTGTCTGCGTGGCACCACGATAGGCCTCTTCAACTTCATTCATCGTTCGAAGTCGTTTATCTAGTTCTTCAACCGTCACAGTTACCACTCCTTCTCTATCCAATCAATTTTTTGCTCATTCTCTACTCCGATATATATATTATAATATGGCGTATAGTAGCCATTTTCATAAGGCATTACCCACCTATACAGATCCATAGGCATCTTTATTTGCTCTAGAATCATTTCACTATTCTTCGTATAATTCATGGCTTTATCTAGATTTTCATCATACACATATGCATTTGCACTATATCCTTGATAGATTTTCAAAAAACTATCTAACGTCAGCAAACCCACAATTCCTATAATAGCTATATCTTTATAAAAGAATTTTTTGTCTTGTGATTTATATACGCTCTTTATTAACACTACAAAAACATACGTTCCTACTAGCACCATTCCATAGAATGGTCTAAACTGAATCCAATGATATCCTGCAAAAATCAACAATAATTGTTCATATTTCATCTCCATCTGGATTATACTTAAACTATATAAGATGAATACGAAAAAAGCAAATATAAGATTCCTATACCCAAATACCGGTGAAACCAACATCATCATCAAAGAACCAAGTCCAATAATTAATAAAACTGTCGGCAAAAAATTATACTTCAATCCACTGTATTGATAAATAACATATGCGGTATAGCATAATAATAGTAGATACCCGAATCCAATAAATCCAAAAAACAAAAATGGCTTCCACACAAATATATGGTATTGGATATATGCAAATCTAGAAATTAATTGATACATTAAACCCATAACGCTAACAAAACCCAAACTAATAATAAGCAACTCCCCTATTTTCAGTTTATTTTGCTGTTTCATTCTTAGCTTTACCCCTATATAAGCAGCTAGAACATTAAGAATATGAATCGGCATCATTATTCTAGAAAACAAGAAAGTCGTTCCTTGAATTTGCATATTATATATTATGAGTTCAAGTAAAGTTTCTGCATGTTGTTCTTCAACCGTTGCTCTCAAAAAAGTTGCCGGGGCTAATATCACCGTTAATAAACCTATCAATGTCATACTTACTAGTAGCACATCTTCTTTTTTTAATTTTTCTTTAAGCACAAAGTATTTATGCATCATGTTTAAAACAAGAAATCCAAAAGCCATCATCCCGGCTTGTTCTACTGTTGCACCCGCAAAAAAACCTAATAGATATATTTTCCAATTAGGTTTTTTTTGTTTATAATAGTTAAAAATCAATAGCATTAGCATAAACATAGGATAGATATAATTAAAAGATCCTGTTAACCAATACACACTTTGAGAAATTATATTCTCATGCATGGTCGATATGGAAAAAGCAAGTATTAACGCTCCAAAAACATATCTATCTATGTCTTCTCTATACTCTCTAGAAGCTATTGATATAATCATCCATGAGATACTAATCAAAAACAAGGTATTGACCACTTCCCACACTATTTGGGGAAACTTTAAAAACATGGTAACAAATAAATGCACAACAACTCTCCCATTGGCATCAAAATAGTGTTGGATATTTCGCTGAATATAATATGAAAAGTCGGCTCGAGAAAAGGTCTTGTAAAACCAATCATCCCCATATGGCCTCACCTTCGTATGTATTAAAAATATCGCTATGAAAAGACACAAAAATATTAATACGAGCGTAACTTTTTTTATTTGTTTCGCATATTTTGATAGTTCTATCATTTTAAAACTTCTCCCTTTTTCGAAATAAACGCGTGTGACGAAAAACAAAAAATTGAGATAATAAATAGTTTAATACGAGGACAACTATTGACACAATACCTTTGGCTAATAGTTCATTAAGATTATATATGTTTAATGCAATAAAAACACCTAAAATCTCTATCACCATCGTTAATCCCCGCGAAGATAAAAACTTCGCAAATTCAACAAATAAAAATTTAATTGACGTTACTTTATTTCTAAAAACAAATATTTTATTGGTAATATAGGCAAATATAACTGCAAGGATTATTGAAAACACATTGGACAGATTCGGTTCTATTTCGAGCTGTTTATAAAAGACCCAATATGAACTAAAGCTAACTAACGTAGTCATAGCACCAACAATAACATATCGAATAATCCGTTTATACTTTTCATTTGTTCGAAACATTTTTAGCATTAACTGTCTCCGTTTCTTTAGATGCATTTAATCGATCCGATAGTATATATTGCGGCCTAGCCTTTACTTCATCATATATTTTTTCAATGTATACACCAATGATTCCAATGGATAACATTAACATGGAACCCGTAATTAAAATAAGTAAGATTACTGTAGAAAATCCATCGACTGCATTTCCCACAAAGTAGTTATATAGCGTTTGCCCTCCTAGAAGTATTGCTAATACAAAAAAAATTCCACCGCTAATCATCGTAAGATACAAGGGTCTACTCGTATGAGAAACGATTGCATTTAGGGCAAATTTAAAAAGCTTCAACGTATTAAAGCTTCCTTCTCCATCTAAGCGTTTTTCTACAGCAAATGGGTACTCTATCTTTTCAAATCCTACAAAATCAATTATACCACGAAAAAATATATTTTTTTCATTAAACCTTCTAACAGCATCGGCTACCTGATTATCAAATATTTTAAAATCCGACGAACCTTTTAACTCCATTTTGGTTAACTTATATAATAATTTATAAAATGTATTCGCCATAATCTTATAGACTAGAGCTTCTTTTCCTCGATTCGTTTTACCCCCTCAACAATGTTCACTTTCCTATCTATTAGTATATCCAACATCAATTTTACATGCTGAGGAGGATGTTGTAAATCAGAATCTATGACAGCGTAATAATCCGCACTAATATTCTGAATTCCAGCTATCATTGCAGATTCTTTTCCAAAGTTCCTTGACAAACGTATTCCGCTAACATTTTTAAACTCGGACCTAATCTTACCAATTACTTTCCATGTATCATCCGCCGACCCATCATCTATCAGCATATAATTAACAGATAAACCATCTTCCTTTAAACACCTATCAAGTATTGTCAAATTCTTATGTAAAGCATCTGCCTCATTAAATACCGGTATAATAATTGCAATTTCCATTTAGTCACCTATTATTTCTATTGTTTTGTCTTCTTCATTCAATTTCATAGATATATCAAAAATATCTTCAAAGTATTTTGCCGATATTACAGTTCGGTCATTTGTGATTATAGGGACAAAATCAACCTTAACCATCTCTCCATTTATATTTATATAGGGACTTCCTATGACCATTTCTATCCTTTTATCTTCTTTGACAGCTGTAACTGTTCTTGTCTGATTACTCCAAGAGATATCAAAACCTAACTTTTCCAAAACAACTCTTAATGGAAGCATCACCCTTCCATCTATGATTGATGGAGATACATCTGATATTAATAATTGTTTGTCAACAAACATTCTTAAATTTTCATTTCCTACAAGAGGTTCATTGATCCATTCATATACAAAGGAATAACTACGAACTGCCTTCCCGCTTTCAATAATTACTTTGAACACATAATTATCGTCCACTGAATCCGGAAACATTGGCACTATTTCAGCTGTTTTACTAAGCATCTCCAATTCTAACGGAAACGCCATATTTCTTTCTATAAACTCAGAAGGTGGATCCGGAGGAACTCTTCCCGGATAAAGAAGTTGATGAAAGAATGTGATATTGACGTTACGCATTAAATTTGCGTCATCCTTCAATATACTTCCTTCATATAATATTGTGAATTTTTCATGCGGTTTGAGAACAGTTGGCACAGAAGTAAACTTAAGATAGGCTTTATAGATTTCTTCTAAATCGCCATTTTCTTTTGCTTGCAAATCTATATGCATTAGTAAGGCCGTCTGCCCCAGTTCAAAATTCGGATCCAACGCTTCATCTTTAGGTTTGCTAAAATGAATCAGTTTTTTCCCCTCTGAATCACTTATTGATTCTACAAAAGGTTCTTCATAAATTGCTTCTTCATATTTGTCCAATCTCCAGTACCCATCCATTATAGATGCATCTGAAATAAATCTTGAAGAAATAATTGTTAGAACCCCTACGAAAATCGCTATTAATATTTTCTTATACATTTAACTCTCCTCCTCCTTTTGACTTAAATATAGTATAGCATAAATATTCTCAAACAGAAGAATGATGTAATGAATGCTACTTATGATGTAACGAATGGAACATTTAATCCTATTAAAATAAGATTTTAACTCACAATGTCTAAAGTTTTTCGATTATAACTGAATAACTATTGTTTTTTTCATTTTTTTCGATTATACTTTTAATTAGAGGTGATCTTATGCAAAACCGAGATTTATATATGTCCCAACTTATCCAATATCGAGACACACCATTAATAAAAGTAATAACAGGAATACGACGTTGCGGAAAATCGACGCTTTTATTACTTTTCGAAGAATACTTACTTAATTCCGGAATAGCTCCAGATCATATTATACGTATTAATTTTGAATCTTTTGAATTTGACTCAATCGTCGATTATAAGCAGATGCACACTTATATCAAGCAACGACTAATCAATAAAAGCGATCGATACTATCTCCTCCTCGACGAAGTTCAAGTAATTGTATCTTGGGAAAAAGTCATTAACGCTTTTCTTGTCGATGCTAATGTAGACATATACATTACCGGTTCGAATGCCTATCTATTGTCATCAGAACTATCCACCTTGCTTTCCGGCCGTTACGTTGAAATAAAAATGCAAGCTTTATCCTTTAAAGAATACTTACAGTTTCGACATATCACCTCTTCAGAAGAGATAAAAAAGGCCTTCAATGACTACTTAGAATTTGGAGCACTTCCCATTATTACTGAACTCATAAAACATCCCGATACAATCGGTCCCTTCTTAGAAGGAATCTATAATACCGTTCTGATGAAGGACGTTATCGAGCGCAACGAAATACGTGACGGGGCTCTTTTAGAAAATATATTAAAATTTGTCGCCGCAAATGTTGGTAACATTATTTCGACAAAAAAAATTAGTGATTACTTAACGAGTAGTGGCAGAAAAACAACAAGCGATACGATTGATAATTATCTAAAAATGTTAGAAAGTGCCTTTATCATATATAAAGCAAATCGTTACGATTTAAAAGGAAAGCTATTTCTTAAAACCCTTGAAAAATATTACATCGTTGATATAGGCATTAGAAATCAACTAACCGGTATGCGTAATACGGATTACGGTTATGTCCTTGAAAATGTCGTTTATCTTGAACTTATACGCCGTGGTTTCGATGTTGCAATAGGAAAAATCGGCCCCTTAGAAGTGGATTTCGTTGCCACAAAAGCAAATGCTAAAGCGTATTATCAAGTCTGCGCCACCATTCTTGACGAAAGCACACGAAATAGAGAATTAAAACCACTCTTATCTATTAAAGACAACTATCCAAAGTATATCTTAACAATGGATCAAACACCTTTTGATGATTATTCAGGCATCAAGATTCAAAATATTATTGATTTTCTGATTGAATAAAGAATTAAATGACTCCATCAAAAAAACGGATATACCAACAATTTTTGCTGGTGTATCCGCCTTTTTGTATCTATTGTCTATGCTCTTTTTAATAAAACATCTTGCTCGTATTTTTTCACTTCGTCTAACCAGTCTAAGCCAACCGGAACGCCTTGTTGCATACAATAGTAGTCCCAAACCGCTTGCCATGGCATGGATTTTAATTCTTCAAGCATTGCAAGACGTGTAGTAAAATCAAAGTCAACTTCTGCTGATTTAAGCTTGTCAAAAGGCTCAACTAGGGCCATTAATAAGGCTCTAAACATGTTACGGGTTCCGATTGTCCATGCTGCTACACGGTTAATACTTGCATCAAAGAAGTCTAAGCCGATATGAACACGGTCTAACAAGTCTCCGCGAATGATTTCTTGAGCAATGGCCATGAGTTCATCATCTAAAACGATAACATGGTCACTATCCCAACGTACCGGACGACTCACATGGAGTAACATCTCATTAACAAACAAGCTCATGGCTGAGAGTTTATTTGAAATAACTTCTGTTGGATGGAAATGTCCTGCGTCTAGGCAGACAAGTACGTCATTTTTAACGCCGTATCCCATATAAAATTCATGAGAACCGACAACATAACTCTCTGAACCGATACCGAAAACTTTGGATTCAACTGCATCTAAGTGGTATTTTTTATCGATGTCTTCAGTTAAAATCTCATCTAAGGCTTCTTTTAATCGTTTTCTAGGGCCTAAGCGGTCTGCCGGAATGTCTTTGAATCCGTCCGGAATCCAGATGTTCATAACCGAAGGTGTACCTAACTCTTTACCAAAGTATTCACTGACTTTTCTTGAGCGCTTTACATGTTCAATCCAGAAGTTACGAATGTTTGCATCCGGATGGCTCAGTGTTAATCCGTCATCTGCTTTTGGATGAGAGAATAAAGAAGGGTTAAAATCTAAGCCTAAATCATTTTCTTTTGCCCATTGAACCCAGTTTGTAAAATGCTTGGGTTCGATTTGGTCACGGTCAATACTTGCACCATCAGCTTCTAAGTATAAGGCATGAAGGTTCACACGCTTTTTACCGGGGATTAATGAAAAAGCTTTTTCCATATCTGCACGTAATTCTTCCGGTGTTCTTGCTTTTCCCGGATAATTACCTGTTGCTTGAATTCCGCCGGATAATTCGCCGTCCGGATTCTCAAAACCACTGACATCATCGCCTTGCCAGCAGTGTACGGATACCGGAATGGTCGCTAATTTTTCGAGTGCTGCATCTGTATCCACACCTAATTCTTTGTACATTTCTTTTGCAATTTTATAACTTTCTTCAATTCTTTGCTTATTTAACATTTTATAGCCTCCTAAATTTTTCCCATTGTTGGTTGATACCTTCATATGTTCTTGGTTCAAATTTCTTAATATCAAAAGACTCCATCACAAGCTTTCTTGCATCGGTCAGTGAATCTAGTTCTCCACTCGTAATAAACTGTAATAATAAGTTCCCAATCGCTGTCGCTTCATCTGGTCCTGCAAAGACGTCACATTCTGTAAAATCCGCACAAAGTTGGTTAAGTAATAGATTTTTGGAACCGCCGCCGATAATATGAATTCGCTTAAGAGGAACATCATATAATTCTCTTAACTGTAGAAGGACTTCCTTATATTGGAATGCCAAGCTTTCAAAAATACAACGGGCGATTTGTCCCGGCTCCGTCGGCTCCATTTGATTGGTTTCCTTACAAAAGGCTTGAATCTCTTCAATCATGTTGGCCGGATTTAAGAAGCGTTCGTGATTGGGGTTAATTAAACACCCAAAGGGTTTAGCTTCCTCGGCAAGTTCAACAAGCTCGGCAAAACTATATTTGTAGTCATATATACGCTGCACTTCTTGAATTAGCCATAGCCCCATAATATTTTTAAGAACCCGATAGGTGTTATATACGCCACCTTCATTAGCGAAGTTATATTGGCCCGCAAGTTCACTGGCTATAGGTGTATCACTCTCTACTCCCATCAAGCTCCATGTCCCTGAACTAATGTAAGCAAATTCCTTATCAATGGCAGGT
>ASRK01000146.1_pt1 | contig 12952 bp, 12 predicted proteins | sample 693218 | NCBI WGS metagenome assembly ASRK01 (sample SAMN02169240, study PRJNA158439) | bioreactor metagenome | isolation source: day 48 sample from continuous culture bioreactor inoculated with sediment... | place: Germany: Bremen
GAACAAGCCACAGTGCAATTATGGCAAGAACCCTTGAAATTCCCGCAGTCGTTGGGACGATGACAGGGTTTGATTCGCTTGAGGATGGAGAAATAGTTATTTTGGATGGAATGCAAGGAATTATCATTCAAAATCCGGATGAATCAGTGCTTGCAGACTATCAAGAAAAGATAAAAGAGTTAGAAGTCTTAAAAACCATCAGAGCAGCCTATATTGATAAACCGAGTCTAACAGCGGATGGCCTTCATATCGAGATTGGTGCCAATATCGGTAGTCCGGAAGATTTGGACGGCGTCTTGTCCTATGGCGCAGAGTGTATTGGTTTGTATCGAACAGAGTTCCTTTATATGGGGAAAAAAACATTCCCTACAGAAGATGAACAATTTGAAGCCTATAAAAAAGTCCTCGAGGGGATGAAGGATAAGCCGGTTGTTGTAAGGACGCTTGATATCGGTGGTGACAAAGAATTGGATTATATGACGATGGAAAAAGAACTCAACCCATTTTTAGGTAACCGAGCTATTCGATTATGTTTATCAAGAAAAGAACTTTTTTTAACACAATTAAAAGCCTTACTTCGAGCAAGTGTATATGGCAATCTTCATATCATGTTTCCCATGATTGCAACCTTAGATGAATTACGGGAAGCAAAACAGATGATACAAGTGGCTAAAGAGGAACTTCAAAAAAAGGAAGCCTATGAAGAGCTTGACTTTTCCTACAAAATCGGCATTATGGTTGAAATTCCATCGACAGCCATTATGGCATCCGCATTTGCAAAAGAAGTAGATTTCTTTTCTATAGGAACCAATGATTTAATCCAATATACCTTTGCGGCAGACCGTATGAATGAGAATGTATCCTATTTATATCAACCATTCAATCCAGCTATCCTAAAATTGGTTAAGATGGTTATTGAGGCTGCACACGCAGAAGGAAAATGGGTTGGTATGTGTGGAGAAATGGCCGGAGAACCTTTGGCTTTGCCCCTGCTTATTGGACTGGGACTCGATGAATATAGCATGAGTGCACCAGGAATATTAAGAGCGAGACAACAAGCAGAAACTATTGATAGTTATAAAGCAAGGGATATAGCACAACAAGCACTAGAATTAACAAGCCAAGAAGATGTTTTGGCATTAATCGGAGAAATAACATGGTAAGTAAAATGTTGGATTTTCAAAAAACACAAAAAACATTAAGGAAGTATGGCTATACGACCAAGTATTTTGAGACAAAAGATGAAGCAGCAACATATTTAGAAAATACAATTGTCGGAAAAAGTGTGGGATTTGGTGATTCAAATACCTTAATGACGATGAACTTATATGACAGACTTCGGGGATCAAATACTGTATTTGATCCCCAACAGGCTATTGATAATGCGTCTTTTTTAGAAATTGCTAAAAAGAGTTTGACAACAGAGATTTATATAACTTCGGTAAATGCAATAGCAGAAACAGGTGAGATGGTCAATATTGACGGAACCGGTAATCGCATTGCAGGTTCATTGTTTGGACATGATAAAGTGTACTTTGTTATCGGAAAAAATAAGTTTGAAGCTACTTTAGAAAAAGCCATGTGGAGGGCTAAAAACATAGCGGCGCCCCAAAATGCAAAGAGAATAGGTGTCAAAACACCTTGTGCGATTAAAGGGGACCGCTGTTATGATTGCAAAAGCCCTGAGCGAATATGCAATGGGACCATTATATATCAGAGAAAAATGTCGAATGTAGAGACAGAGATTATAATTATCAATGAGCTACTGGGATTATAAATACATGAGTACCTTGGTATTAAAGACGTGTTCGTCATAATCAATATTTAAATATCCTTCATGACGATCGACAATGTTTTTTATACTTTTCATGCCAAGCCCATGGTTTGGTTGGTCATGCTTACGCGTTACAAATTGGTCGGCTTCTTTTTTGATTATACCATCATAAGAATTAACCGTCTCAATAATTAAACGTCCTTTATCGTAAACAATAGAAATGCGAATCCAACGGTCGTGGGTTTTTAGTGTGGCTTCTAATGCGTTGTCGATGAGATTGCCGATAATTACAGCAATGTCAAATGTCGGTATGGATAAGGCTTCAGGTGTGTTAATCTCTACATTGATCTCGATGTTCATAGCTTCAGCATTCTGAAATTTAAAGTTAATGATACTGTCAAAAATAGTATTTCCTGATTTTGAATATTCCTTGGTAATTTCACTTAGATCGGATAATTCAGATATGGTTTTTAATAGTTCTTCAGTATTGCCGGATGCAGCGAGAGGATACAAGGGTGCGATTCTGTTTTTTAAATCATGGCGTAAGGTTCGCATGTGATTAAGGGTTGCCTGCATCATTTCAACTTGATGTTCATAGTAACGATTTTGTTCTTCAGAAATACGTTTATTCATTTGGTCAACCAAAAGAGCGGAAATATTATCGTATAAATAGAAGGTGAACATATTGATAAGAATTGCACTTATAATACAGATAAAAATAATGGTTCGAGATAATGAGGTGTTCATAAATACGGCAAAGAGCATGATGACAGTTCCGACAGGTATAAAGAGTAGGCTAATCCAATATGCACTTGGAATAGGATACTCTTTTTTCACGTTTTTAAAACCTTTGACCGCAAAGACCATCCCTAATGAAGCAATTCGAACAACAACAACTCCAAAAGCAGACTCGTATTGAAAAGGAACAAGAAGATTTAGTTGCAAAGTACTGGTTAATAAAACAAAAAGCGCTTCAATACTCATTAATGAAAAATAAATTATCAAAATAGAGAGAAGTGATTTTTTGATATCGCCTTCATAAAGTAGAGTAATAAGAAAAAGAAGCAAAATATTGGCTAAGAGTACAATAAAAGGAAGTTCAAGTCCAACGTGTGTGAGTGTAATGAGAATAAAATATCCGATATAGGCAGCAATCTCAGTGGTCGGTTTGACTTTGCATTTGCTATAAAAAATACGAATAAATTTATACATAACATATGCTGAGACAAGATTTCCTAATATGTATACTAAGTAATAATTTTCAAAAAACATAGGTTTCTCCTTAGTTTAGGTTTATTTGTATTTTGCGAAATGCGCTACGTTTTGTTTTGCCGATAGGAAGAACTACGTTATTGGACATAACGACTTCTGTATAACGAATTATTTTTGCATGTTTGTAATTCATTAAATACGAACGATGGATTTGAAAGAACTGATAATCAAATAGTTCTTTGGCAATAACATCTAAGTTTTCATAGAAAGTATCTTCAAATGTTGTTGTAACAATAACGATTTCTCGTTTTCGACTTTCAAAGTATAGAATTTCACTAATGGGAATATTATACATATCGTGTCCTTTTTGATATGTATAATAGTGCTCTGAAATATTCAAGTGTTCCATAGCAAGATTTAAGTCATCAATGACAGTGTTTCTTTGAATAGGTTTAGGAATAAAATGGAGGGGTTGCACATCAAACAGTTGACGGTCATACGAATCATTACCGGAGATATAAATAATCTCGGTTTTATAATCTTTCATGGTTTGGCGAATATATTTCCCAACTTCAACACCGTTCATTTGTCCGAGTTCAATATCCAGATAAATGATATGAAAGGTGTTGTCTTTATTAATATATTCCACTAAACTTTCCCCAGTATAAAAAATATGGACATTTAATTTAATGGGTTCCACTTGAGCGTACTCAAGTAAAATTGTTTCAATCTGAGAACATATATATTTGTTATCATCACAAATAGCAATATTTATCATATGAAATCTCCTTGTAGTTCAAATTTCCTATATACTATTATAGCTTATTTCATTAAAAATATCCATTCGTTACATTTACAAGTACCGTTCGTTACATCGGACGGTTTTTGTGCGATTTTTTTGGTATAATCTAAACAGGTTAAGAAAGGGGGCGATGATAATGAAACCTATGATATTAAAAGCTGGAGCATTACTTGCAAGTGTAGCGCTAACTTTTACTGCGTTAAATGTGAATACAGCATGTTTGTTGTTTATTCATCAACCTCAGTTACCGGATAAAGCACAACAATTACGAAAGTTTTAAACGGTATAACCTAAATATATGAGTGGGATCAAATATATATATTATTGAAATAAGATAACAGAGAATCTGTTATCTTATTTTCATTTACTAGGATGTTATTTTTCCGAGTATAAGCATCATGGCGAGGGCGATTATAGATATACTAAGGCAATGAGCAATGTCTGTTTTTCCGAAAAACACAAATAGGAGTGTTATGAGCAATAAAAATATGAGAATAATTCGGGACCGCTTTTTATATACACGGTGTTCTAGGGCATCTAAAGGTTTGTTTGAGTCTTCCACAGGTGCAAGCAAGAAAATGAAAATAGATGAAAGTAATACAAGTGAAAGATAGATTACTGGGTTCCATTGTAAATATTTCAATGCGCTCAAAACAATAATAATCATTGCTATGGAAAAGATATAACAGCTTCCTTGTGTTCGAGCATGATAACCACCTGCCGAAGTTCGTAATAAACCATAGGCGATGGTAAACACAATCGCCTGCCAAAGCATTTGAAATAGTAAGCCGACGATAAGGACGGTGAGCATGTTTAGTGCAAAGATGCTACCTTGCCAAAAACCGTAATAGTATAAATCGTAGTCTTCCTTTTTTATGATATCCCCTTGTACAAGCTTGTCTGTAAAAAATTTTGCTGGTTTTTGCATCTTTTTCCTCCAATTATTTGATATACTATATTATAGCAGATTTTTTTTATTGCAGTACTAAATATAAGGAGAGATTACATGAAATATAGTTCGAAATTTTATCGACAGTGTATGATGTTTTTTATAGTTATTTTAATTACAATCGGATTTAATACACATACAACTGTCGAAGCTACTGAAGTCCACCGAGTTTTGTTTATTAGCTCTTACCATGGAGCGTTTACAACTTATCCTGACTTAATTAAAGGTCTTACGGAAGTCTTTTATCAAGAAGATATCCTCTTTGATATTGAGTTCATGGATACGAACCGTTTTCATACAGAAGAAAATTACAATAATTATTATGAATTTCTAAAATATCGTTTAGATAACAGTCAACCTTATGATGTTATTATTGTGAGTGATGATAATGGATTACAATTTCTCATGGATCACAAAGACGATCTTGTCAAAGATATACCGGTGATATACCTTGGCATTAACGATTTGAATAGAGTTATAGAAGCCGGAAATATATCCACATTTACAGGAATATATGAAGCTGCCTCAATACAAGAAAATCTGGAGTTGGCGATGAAATTACAAGCAAATGCAGATACGTTTTATGTCATTGTGGATGAAACGACCACAGGACAAGGAGATGCTCGTGCTTTTTTAGAGCTAGAAAATGTATATCCTACAATGAAATTTGAAGTGCTGAATTTTTCGGAGTACTCATTAGATGAATTCAAAGCAAAAGTCAAACAATTATCGACAGAAGATATTTTGATTTATATGACAATGTTTCAAGATAAGGAAAATAATGTGTATTCGATTGAAGATTCGATAAATATATTGACTGAAGCTGCCGACACACCGATTTATAGACCAACCATTGGTGGAGTTGGAGACGGTTTGTTGGGTGGATATATGCTTTCGTATACAGCTCAAGCAAAGATGGCGGCACAGATGGCTCTCGACGTTTTAAACGGTGTATCTATTGAGTCCATTCCAATTGTTACAGAAAGTCCCAACAAATATATTATTGATTACAAAATTATGCAAAAATTTGATTTGGATATGGAAAAGTTGCCCAAGGATACAATATTGATTAATAGTCCAAAAGTCTTTTGGGAAAAATACAAAGAGTTGACCATACCTTTATCCATTATATTGGGGCTTATTCTTCTTGTTTTCTTTTTTTTAATCTTTGAAAATAGAAAAAATTATCGTCATATTAGAGAAGTGCGTGAGAAAAATGATGAATTATCTGCCTTATATGAAGAGTTGACAGCGACGGAAGAAGAGTTAAGATATCAATATGATGAACTTAGAGAGAGCCGTAAGCAACTTCTTAAGAGTGAGAAAAAATTTAAGCACCTGGCCTATCATGATGACTTGACAGGTTTGTATAATCGCCCGGCACTTTTTAAAAAATTAAATGAAATACTTAGCGATAATAAGTATCAAGGGAGATTATATTCGATTGATTTGGATCATTTCAAGTATATCAATGATACTTGTGGGCATAAACTTGGAGATGATATTCTTATAAGCATTGGAGAACGATTTAAAGTTTTTGAAGACATGGGCCTTATTGTATCTCGTATAGGTGGTGATGAGTTTGTTGTAATTCAGTATTGGCATATTGGATATGAACCAAAGATTAATGATATACCTAAGAAAATAAATGCGATAGTTCAAAAACAAATTTTAATTGACGACGAAGCTTTTCATATAAGCTGTTCAATAGGTATTGTAACTTTTCCGGATCAGGGTACGCAGGAAGAAGAACTCATTCGAAAAGCGGATATAGCCATGTATCAAGCAAAAGCCAAGGGACGGGCACGACTAACTTTTTATAACGATTTTATGGAGACAGAGTCTGTAGATCTTCTAGGAATACAAAATAGTATCCATAAGGCAATTGAGGAAAATCAATTCAAACTTTTTTTACAACCACAAATTGATATGCAAACGGAGAAAATAGTTGCATTTGAAGGGCTTATTCGATGGGAACATCCTAAAAAAGGTCTTATTAGTCCTTTAGAGTTTATTCCAATTGCAGAACAATTAGGGCTTATTCATAACATTGGGCGATGGGTCTACAATGAAGCTTGTCGTGATCTGAAAAAAATGATTGCTAAACATTTTGTGGACATGAAAATTGCAGTGAATGTTTCTGTTGTGGAACTAACACGCATCGATTTTGAATCTGATTTTATGGACTTACTCAATGAATATGATTTAGATACTGAGTGTTTAGTTATTGAACTAACAGAAGGTGTTTTTATGGAAGCGACAGAGATGCATTTGGATAAATTGAAAAAACTGAGAGAAAGTGGTATAAAATTACATTTAGATGATTTTGGCACAGGTTATTCATCTTTGAAATATTTGATGGACTTACCTATAGATGTTGTTAAGATTGATAGAGAATTCATGAAAAATATATCAAGAGATAGGCGCGTAAAAGAGTTAATACAAAGCATAATTCAAATTGTGCATAATCTTGATATGACTGTTATAGCAGAAGGTGTTGAGACAAAAGAGCAACATGATATTTTAAAATCATTAGGATGTGATATGGCACAAGGTTATTATTATGCTAAACCAATGTGTTTTGAGGATGCTTTGGCTTTAATAGAAGATTGATGAAACCTGTTCAATCTCTTGCATTTCAAGGTCTTGTAGTGCAACCTACATGGATAAAATAATGCCTAATTATTGCAAAAATAGTATGCAATAATTTGATATATGTTATAATGAAGACATGAAAAAGTTACTGAAAAATAGTCAAATAATTTAGGAAGGTGATTTGCTTGATGAACAAAGATCCAATGAGCAAAAACAAATTAGGCGACCCTTTACCGACTCGCAATGATACAAGAGGAAAACATCCAGGAATAACGAGAGAAAACGGTGCTCCGGTAACAAGTAATCAAGATACAATGACGGCAGGACAGAGAGGGCCACAAGTTGTTCAAGATGCTTGGTTATTAGAAAAGCATGCACATTTTAACAGGGAAGTTATTCCTGAACGGCGTATGCATGCAAAAGGATCCGGAGCCTTTGGTGAATTTACAGTAACGAAAGATATTACCCAATATACAAAAGCAAAGATTTTTTCTGAGATTGGGAAAAAAACAAAAATATTTATGCGGTTTTCAACGGTTGCGGGAGAACGTGGTGCGGCAGATGCTGAACGTGATATCCGTGGGTTTGCAATGAAGTACTATACAGAAGAAGGAAACTGGGACCTTGTAGGAAATAATACCCCTGTATTTTTTTTCAGAGATCCTAAAAAGTTTATAGATTTAAACCATGCAATTAAGCGAGATCCGAGGACGAATATGCGAAGTCCGAATAATAACTGGGATTTTTGGTCATCTCTTCCGGAAGCGTTACTGCAGTTAACGATTACCATGAGTGACCGTGGTATTCCGTCATCCTATCGCTATATGCATGGACATTCAAGTCATGCCTATAGTTTGATTAATGCAGATAATGAACGTGTATGGGTGAAATTTCATTTTCGTAGTCATCAAGGCATTCAAAACTTAACAGACCAAGAAGCAGAAATGGTTGTGGCCAAGGACAGAGAAAGTCATCAAAGGGATTTATATACAGCCATTGAAAAAGGAATGTATCCTAAATGGACAATGTATATTCAAGTAATGACTGAAGAACAAGCGAAGCAGATGCCTTATAATCCTTTTGACTTAACCAAAATGTGGTATAAAAAAGATTTTCCATTAATGGAAGTGGGTGTCCTTGAGTTAAATAAAAATTCGGAGAATTATTTTGCTGAAGTTGAGCAAGCTGCATTTAATCCTGCCAATAATGTGCCTGGTATAGGGTATTCACCGGACCGTATGCTTCAAACGCGTCTATTTGCCTATGGAGATGCCCATCGCTATCGTTTAGGTGTTAACCACCATCAGATACCGGTCAATAGCCCTCAAGGTGTTGAACATCCTCATAGTTTCCACCGGGACGGACAAATGCGCGTCGATGGTAATCGGGGTAGCGAGAACCATTATGAGCCTAATAGTTATGGTAACTGGGAAGATCATCCGGAGATGGCAGAGCCTATGCAAGAAGGTGGCGATGTTTACCAATATGATTTTAGAGAAGATGACCATGATTATTATACACAACCGGGAATGCTGTTTAGGAATATGAGCCCAGAGCAACAACTGGTTCTTTTTGAAAATACAGCTCGGAATATGGGCGATTCAACAATGCAGATTAAACATCGCCATATTACCCACTGTTATATGGCAGATCCTGAATATGGCAAAGGTGTAGCCAAGGCAATGGGAATATCCATTGACGATGTTAATTTAGAACCAATGGAATCGGACACTTACGAAACCTGGAAAAAAGATAATGCCCGTGGCTTTACCGACCTTAATGAGCCAACAATGCCGGCGGATCCTGAATCAGCAAAAGATTTACCGCCAAACGGTCGGGATACGAATGTTGATGATCCGGCCAGTTTGATGAGCTGGGAAGATGATCCACAGTTATTGTAATTGATGATGAATAATACAAAAAGAAACCGATACGGGACAAGTCATCGGTTTCTTTTTGTATTCGATAAGAAAGCCCTTGACATTATTACTAGTTAGTAATATAATGGGTTTATGAAAGATAAAAAAACCTATGGGAAACATAATGATCTTAATTTAAAAACATTGATTGCCTTAACACGAAGTTTTCAGTCTGTGCGTAAGCGAGAGTTGACCAGAATTCGAAGTGGAGGTTTGACAATAGCACAGTTTGCTGTTCTTGAAATCCTGTATCACAAAGGTGATCTTAGAATTGCGGATATTATTGCAGGGACGCTTTCAACCGGCGGGAATATGACAGTAGTCATTGATAACTTAAGAAAAGATGGCTTTGTTACTCGGAAAAAAGATCCTGAAGATGGCCGGGCTAGCTTGATTTGTATTACGGAAAAAGGTAAGCAATATATGGCGGATATTTTTCCGGAGCATGTGAGTAATATAAGCAAGATTTTTGATGTTTTGTCAATGGAAGAAAAGAATCAACTTATTCAACTTTTAAAAAAGTTAAGCAAGGGCGCATAGTAATCGCGCTATTAATTAAAAGCATTTATTACTAGTTAGTATGAAAATAATAATATGAAAAGAATGGAGTGTGTTTTATGAGTAAAGTAAAATTAACAGTTTTTTATTATAGTATGGGTGGTTCAAATTATCAGATGGCAAAATGGGCAGAAGAAGCCGCAATTGAAGCGGGAGCAGAGGTAAGAGTGGTTAAAGTCGCTGAACTTGCACCCCAATCAGTCATAGATGCCAACCCAAATTGGAAAGCGCATATTGAAGCGACAAAAGATGTTCCCCAAGCAACGTTAGATGATCTTGAATGGGCTGACGCAGTTATTTTTAGTGTACCGACCCGATTTGGTGTAATGCCTTCACAAATGAAACAATTCTTAGATACAGCAGGTGGTCTATGGGCAGAAGGTAAAACAGTGAACAAAGTGGTCAGTGCAATGACATCAGCAATGAATCCACACGGTGGACAAGAAGCGACCCTTTTATCTCTATATACCATGATGTATCATTGGGGAGCAATCGTTGTAACACCGGGATATTTGAATCCTGTAACAATGGAAGCAGGCGGAAATCCATACGGAACTTCGGTTACCATTGGCCAAGACGGTAAAATGGTCGAAGATGTTGAAGCATCTGTTAAGTTTCAAGCAAAGCGAACCCTTGAAATCGCAGAGAAAATTGTAGGATAAGTGATCTTAAGTCTTCGCTTTCCAGGGGCAAAACTTTTTTTCTAAATAATCAAGAAGTAAAAAAAGAGCGACCCCCATTGTTCCGATGACAATGATACCGGCAAACATTCCGGAGTAATTCATTTTTAACCATTGGTCCATAATAAAATAACCAATACCATATTTGGTCGCATAGTTTTCAGCAAAAAACAGGACTGAAATTGCTGTTCCAATACTAATTCTTAATGTTGTAAATAAGTTGGGCAGGATTGCAGGCATAACAACATGTCGATAGACATCCTTTTTATCAGCGCCTAATGACTTTATGGACAAATAGTATAAGGGATGAATATGATGAACGCTATCGCGGACAGATAATGTGATTTGAAAAAATAAAATCAGGTAGATCAGGATAACTTTTGACGTATTGCCTAATCCAAATAGTAGCATGATGATGGGTAAAAATGCTATTTTAGGTACTGGATAGAGAGCATATACGAGGGGAGTTATCCATTGATCTGCCTTTTTATTTTTTGCAATAATAATACCCGTTAAACCTCCAACAAAAACCGCAAGCAAGATACTGGTGAAAACCCGAAGCAAACTGATGCTTAAATGTGAAAGCAGAAGTATAGCATGGGTTAGGATAAAGCCGAGGGTTTTTATAGGTGATGGAATAAAGGGCCATGCAGCAATAAAATGCATGAGACTCCATAAGATAAGTATTACGACGGAACTATATAAAAAGGGATGGCGTCGAATCAGTGTCATCATAATCTCCTTTCAAAAGTTTTCGTATTTGCTTTATTCGCATAAAGTAGGCATTGTTCTCGCGCCATTGAGCTTGCCTATAATCTGAGTTATTAATTAAATTTCGAATATTACCAGTGTCATCCATGATTAGGATTGTTTCAGCCAAAAAAACAGCTTCCTCAATGCTGTGGGTAACTAAGAATAAGGAAATATCGAATTGGTGTAAGGTAGCTTTAAGCTGATCTTGCAAATCTTCACGGGTTAATGCATCTAAAGAAGAAAAAGGTTCGTCGAGTAAAAGTAAATCCGGTGATGTGAGTCCGGCTCTAGCTATAGCAACCCTTTGTTTTTGCCCCCCGCTTAAAGCATTGGGATAATGGTTTTTATGTTCCCCTAAGCCTAATTGTTCAAGCAATTTCATTGCCTTGATTTGGATATCTTGTGGAAGTTTCTTAGGGGAATTGACTTGACCCAATTGTAACGGGAGTATGGTATTTTCGTAAACAGTTTTCCAGGGAAAAAGGCCGTATTCCTGTAAAACGGTGCTGATTTTAAGGTTTTGCTTCAGATGTTTGTCCCCTTTTATGACCGCATTAGCGGGTAATAAATTTGCGATAGCATATAAGAGGCTTGTTTTTCCACAACCGGAGGGTCCAAGCAATGCATATGTTGATCTAGGCTTTAATTCAAGGGTGAGATTTGTAAAAACAGCCCTTGTATCATAGCGAAGGCTATAATCTTTTAAGGACACTAAGGGGATATAATGGGCATTATTGGTCATAAGATTCACCCCATGACGTATAACTTGGATGCTGAATATCTAATAAGGATAAAATCCGTGCAACCGTTTGGTCAATAACTGTATCGAGGGATTCGGGATGGGTGTAGAAGGCTGGTACAGGGGGGAAGATGGTGCAGCCAAGTCTAGATAGCTTTAACATATTTTCTAAGTGAATCGGTGAAAGAGGCGTTTCCCGAGTGACCATGATGAGAGGGCGACCTTCTTTGATGCAAACATCGGACACTCGCGTTAACAAGCTGTCCGAGATTCCATAAGCAATCTTTCCCAGTGTTCCCATAGAACAAGGTGCAATAATCATACCATCCGTCTTAAATGATCCGCTAGCGATGGAAGAAAATAGATCTGCATTATCGTGATAGATGAGGTCTTTATCTATATATTGGCCTAGAATGTTTTCTAAAGACTCGAGTTCATATTGAACTACTTTTTCACCTTGAGAAGATACGACAAGATGGACTTGATGATTTGCTGCCAGTAGTGCCTCCATAAGTTTAATACCATAGATGCTTCCACTCGCGCCGGTGATGGCTAAAACAATTTTTTTCATAGGACCTCCTTAAAAGAAGATATCCACGGAGGCGGTTGATAATAAGACCATGGATATGATTTGATTCAAATGATAGGATACAATATTCATCTTTTGCTTGTTGGTTGAATCGACGAAATAATGTTCCATAATTAATAAGATACCACTTATGATGACACCAATAAGATAGACATAGGATAGCTGTGTGAAGAAAACCATGGATAATAGGGTAATCCACATGAGAATGTGTAAAGCTCTTGCTATCCATAAGCTACCCTTGAGTCCGAAGCGTGATGGAATAGAATATAAACCTTCCCTTCGATCGAAATCGATGTCTTGGGTTCCGTAGATAATATCAAAACCGGCGACCCACATGGTGACAATAGCCCCGAGTAAAAAAGCGGGCAAAGCAAAACTTCCT
>ASRK01000150.1_pt1 | contig 12647 bp, 9 predicted proteins | sample 693218 | NCBI WGS metagenome assembly ASRK01 (sample SAMN02169240, study PRJNA158439) | bioreactor metagenome | isolation source: day 48 sample from continuous culture bioreactor inoculated with sediment... | place: Germany: Bremen
AGATATCAACTGACGTTGGCCCTGAGATAAGCCATTACCATCTCCGGATAAAACGGTCTCATATCCGTGGGGTAACATACGAATAAAATGATCTGCATTGGCAAGTTTTGCCGCCTCAATACATTCTTCATCACTTGCATCTAAGCGTCCATACCGGATATTATCCATAACCGTTCCGGTGAAAAGGTTGACATCTTGTAAAACCACACCTAGGGATCGTCGCAAGTCACTTTTTCGAATTTTATTAATATTAATTCCATCATAACGAATCTTACCGTCTGCTATATCATAAAATCGATTAATCAGATTTGTAATCGTCGTCTTGCCTGCACCGGTAGCACCGACGAGAGCTATTTTTTCTCCCGGTTGGGCATGTAGGCTTATATCATGCAAAACAAGTTCATCTGCATTGTAGCCAAAGTCAACATCATAAAAATTCACTTCGCCTCTTAGTTCCTCATAGGTCATGCTTCCATCCTTATGTGGATATTTCCACGCCCAATGTTCTGTTCGTTCCACCGTCTCTTCAATCTGGTCACCTGTAATCTTTGCATTCACTAATGTTACATAGCCGTGATCTTCTTCGCTTTTTTGATCCATCAGCTCAAAAACACGTTCTGCTCCCGCTAAAGCCATAATGACAGCATTCATTTGCTGGGATACTTGTGCTAACGGATGAATAAAGCTTCTAGACAGTTGTAAAAATGATGCAATCATTCCTAAGGAAATAACATCTCGTCCGGTAAGACTAAAATTCGTCACCTCTGAGATTGCCATCGCACCACCTACAATTCCTAAAGCAACATATAAGATATAGCCGAAATTATTCATGATCGGCATTAATATATTTGCATATTTGTTGGCTGAAGTTGCATTTTCACAAAGACCAATATTTTTTTCATCAAAAACGTCTTTTGCTTTTTGTTCATAGTTAAATACCTTGACAACTTTAAGTCCGTTCACCAGTTCTTCGATATAGCCGTTCACATCTCCAAGAGATTGCTGTTGTTTTACAAAATAGCTTCCGCTACGACCGGCAATAATGCGAATAACTTGCATGATTAAGACAACAAAGATAAGAACAAAAAAGGTTAACCAAATGCTTAGATACATCATTGCTATAAAAACAGAGAGTATTGTCACTACAGAAGAAAACAATTGAGGTAGACTCTGAGTAATCATTTGCCTTAGTGTATCAATATCATTGGTATAATGACTCATAATGTCTCCATGACTCCGGGAATCAAAATATCGAATTGGCAAGGTTTGCATTTTTGCAAATAAGTCATCGCGTATTTTTTTCAGTACGCCTTGGGCAACACTTACCATTACACGGTTATAAATGAGTGTAGCTACAACGCCCACCATATAAATACTTGCCATAAACATGAGTATACGTAATAGTCCGGAAAAGTTCGGGACACTCTCAAGAAGTAAGGGACTTATATAATCATCAATTAAGGTTTGAATAAATAGGGCGGCACTTGCGTTGGCTAATGCACCTAAGATAATTGATACGACGACCACGCTAAGTTGAAGCTTATAGGCACTGATATAAGTAAACAACCGTTTTATTGTATCACGACTGACTTTTTTATTCATGGCTGTTTCCTCCTTTAACTTGGGATTCATAGACTTCTTTATATATCGCATTACTTGCTAATAAGGTGTCATGATTTCCGATGCCGGCAATTTTACCATCTTCCATTACAATAATCGTATCTGCATCTTGTACCGAAGCGACACGCTGGGCAATAATTAGCTTGGTTGTATTGGGTATTTTTTCAATAAAGGCTTGTCGTATGAGCGCATCTGTCTTTGTATCAACTGCACTTGTCGAGTCGTCTAGAATCAATATCTTAGGATTTTTAAGCAATGCCCTCGCAATACTCAACCGCTGTTTTTGACCACCGGACACATTACTCCCACCTTGCTCAATATAGGTATCATACCCGTTTTTAAACTCTTGAACAAACTCATGGGCTTGTGCTAACTTACATGCTTCAACCAACTCTTCATCGCTTGCATTTTCGTTTCCCCATCGCAAATTTTCTTTGATGGTTCCTGAAAACAAAACGTTTTTTTGTAAGACGACCGCAACTTGGTCACGTAGTGTCTTTAAATCGTAATCCTTAACATCAAGCCCACCTACTCGGACAGTTCCTTTTGTTGTGTCGTATAATCTTGGTATAAGCTGAATCAATGTTGTTTTTGACGATCCTGTGCCCCCTAGAATCCCAACTGTCTCACCCGATTTTATCGACAGATTAATATCATTTAAACATAATTTATCCGCATCTTTTGAATAGCTAAACTGAACATTTTCAAAAACAATGGATCCATCTTTGATGTCATAAATCGGTGTATCTGTATTTTTTAAATCGCTTTCTTCATCAAGAAGCTCTGAAATACGTTCAATAGAAGCCCTTGATATTGTAATCATTACAAGGACAAAAGAAAACATCATCAAACTCATTAAAATCTGCATGGTATATGTAATTAAGCTCATCAGTTGTCCTGTGCTTAATCCCACGGCCGGATTATTTCCGCTGGCAATAATTGCACGCGCACCAAACCATGATAATAAAATCATGGACGCATACATAAGAAATTGAACCAATGGCATATTGAAGGCTAATGTTTTTTCAGCCTCAGAAAAATCCTCATAAATTTCTTTCGATATTTCTTTAAACTTTTCTTTTTCATAACCTTCGCGAATATATGACTTCACGACACGAATTCCCGCTAAATTTTCTTGAACAATGTTATTCAATCGGTCATACCGTTTGAAAACACGTTGAAAAACCGGATACGCTTTCGAGATAATTAGGTATAGACCTAAACTTAAAATCGGAATCGCCGCTAAAAAAATCAAGGACAATTTTGCATCAATACTAAATGCAGCGATTAAGGAAAAGGCTAACATAATCGGACTCCTGGCTGCCATACGAAGAACCATTTGAAAGGAATTTTGGACATTCGTGACATCTGTCGTTAACCGTGTAATAATACTTGATGTGGAAAACTTGTCAATATTTGAAAAAGAAAATGTCTGTACATTATAAAACATATCTTTTCGCATATTTTTTGCAAAACCTGCTGAAGCTATTGCTGCACTTCTTCCGGCTAAGACCCCAAAAACAAGGGAGATAAAGGCTGAGATCAGTAAAGCCACCCCCATCTTAACCACAACAGACATTTGACCGGCATCAATACCATAATCAATTAAATCCGCCATGAGAAAAGGAATCAGAACTTCCATAATGACCTCAAACATAACAAAAATCGGTGTTTTTATTGTATCCTTTTTATATTCTCGGATACTTTTGAGTATTCGTTTATACACTATATATTACCTCCATTGTTCTAAGAACTTATATTTTCTTTCATTCGTTCAATATATTGGTAGAATTCTTGTAATTCTTCTTCTGAAAATCCCTTCAACATCTCTTTTTCTAAGGATTCAATCTCACATTCAATTGCTTCATACATCTGAATCGCTTTTTCTGTTAATACTATTTTTTTTAATCGTGCATCAGATGCAACACTTTCACGTTTAATTAAATTTTTTTGTTCCATCAGCGTGAGTACTTTTGATGCTGTCGAACGCGTGACTGAAAAACGTTCTTGTAGATCTTTTTGAAAGATATCTGCATCTTGATGTTTCGCTAGATAAGAAATAATCCAGCTATTTGTTCCTGTCATCTCTTGAACATGCCTAAAATATTCAGAGCTTTCAACGCGTCGTTTAATGAGATTGTTTAACGAATGTAGTTCAAAGCCCAGTCGTCTCTCTAACATATTATTCTCCATTTCTCATATTTCTTTAAGTGTCAAAATCATGATTAGATTTCTAACTGTTTGATATCAAACATTATATCGAATTTTATATTATTCGTCAAGAAAAAAAGAGCTGCAAATGCAACTCTTTTTCAAACTTTTTTCACACTATATGATTAAAAATTGGTTTCATCCGGATCTTTTGCTCTTCCACAACAATCCGTCAGATTTGCCATCATTTCCACATCGGCATCGCTTAATTCGAAGTCAAATATATCTGCATTTGCCTCGATGTGGTTGGGCTTAACTGATTTTGGAAGGGGTAAGTAGCCCATTTGCAAGCTCCAACGCAAACAAATTTGAGCTATGGATTTATCATATTTCTTTGCAAGTTCTTTCATCTGTGCTACATCAAAGACTTGGCCCGTACCTAGGGGGCTATAGGCTTCAAGTAAAATATCATTTTTTTTGCAATATTCAACCGTTTCTTTATGAATATCTCCCGGGCACAAGCGAATTTGATTGACCATAGGTTTAATTTCTGCTGTTTCCAATAAAGCTTCAATGTGATGTGGTCTAAAATTACTTACACCAATTGCTTTAATTCGACCGGCTTTATAAAATTCTTCAAATGCTTTCCAGCTTCCGGCATTTGCTTCTTTCCAATGATCTCTAAATTTAATGGGATTGGGCCAGTGGATAAGGTAAAGGTCAAGATAGTCCATATCCAATTCTTTCATGGTTTTCTCAAAGGCTTCTACCGTTGCTTCATATCCATGGTCTGAATTATCAAGTTTAGACGTTACAAAGATCTCTTCCCGTGATATTCCACTTTCTTTAACCGCGATACCGACGCTTCTCTCATTACCATACCCCGCAGCGGTATCAATATGGCGGTATCCGACTTCTAAAGCTTTTTTTACTGCGGCAACACCTATCTCATCATCTGGTGTTTGCCATGTTCCAAATCCTACACAGGGGATCTCTATCCCATTATGTAACGTATACGCATCTGTTAATGTTTTCATCAAAATCCTCCTTTATAAATACTCTTGTGTTTTTCTTACTTAATCTCATTATACTACTTCGAGTAAACTATAAGTCAAATTTTTTATTTAATTTTATTGACACTTGTGCTATATTGGAAACAAGAAATATAGAGATTCGGTTTTAAGGAGGCTCCATGATGCAAGATACTATTCGTCAAGTTCTAGAAATCGCAATATATTCCGGTCGTATCATGCTTGAAAATGGCGCTGAGACTTATCGTGTTGAAGAAACCATCAATCGCATATGCGCCTCTCAAGATATTCATGTTGAAAGTTTTGTGATACCGACCGGTATTTTTGTTTCCTATAATCATGAGACAAGGGATTACTCTTATGTGCGACGGATTCGCCACATCCATATTGATCTTGAAGCCATTGGAATGATTAATGATTTTTCCAGAAATTTTGTTGCCGGAAAATATACACCGGATGACGCTAAAGAACAATTAGACAAAATTCGTTATGCGCCACGCTTTAGTACACCGCTTGTTATTTTTTTTGGCGGTTTATCCGGAGGCTTTTTTACCTTATTATTTGGTGGTAGTTTTTTTGAATTTATTGCAGCTTTTCTGGTCAGTCTAGGTGTCATGGTTTCTTCTACCGTGATGACTAACCGATCAAAGTCCTCTTTTATGAAAAATTTAGTTGGTGGTATAGTCAATGCCAGCTTAGCCCTCTTGTCTATCGGTATTCTGTCACGTTTTGGTCTTACAGCCAATATCGATATGATTATTATCGGCAGTATTATGCCACTCGTGCCCGGTGTAGCCATTACAAACGCAATTCGAGACCTAATCTATGGAGATTACGTTTCCGGCATGTCAAAGCTCAGTGAGGCACTACTCGTTGCTGCTGCTATTGCCATCGGTGTTGGTATTATTTTACAGTTAAATCTATTGCTCTTAGGAGGTCTTTATGTATATTAAGGCATTTATCTTTGCCACCATGTGTGTCATCGGTTTCGGTTTTATCTTTAATATCCCCAGACGTGTCTTGCTTCATACCGGTGTAGCCGGGGCTCTCGGTTGGGTTGGATATTCATACTTCTTGACAACTTTAAACTCAACGATCGGAGCTGCTCTCATTGGGGCTCTTATCGTAGGTCTTCTTGGCGAAATCCTAGCACGAACGATGAAAATGCCGGCAACGACATTCATCATTCCCGGCATTATACCTTTAGTCCCTGGTTATGGGCTCTACTATTCTATGCTAAAAATTATTGAAGCCAATTACCAAGAAGCATTAAACGTTGGCTTTGAATCCTTGCTGATTGCCCTTGGTATTGCTGCCGGCATTATTATCGCAACCTCTATGGGAAAACTTATTAATCGTCGTCGCGCGGTTATTCCGCGCTTTCATCGTCGATAATCATAATAAACGTACTTTCCTAAAAAATAATTCCCCTAAAAACAAGAGCATTCCAATGATTAATAGTATCGATGACACATCTTGACTGGCTTCAACCGGAGGCAATTCCCCATTAAAGACATCACTTGGATCTTCTATAATTCGTCCCCCGGATTGTTGTACCATACTTTCCGGTGTCAATCGTTTTTGATCAAAAAAGTCGAATTCCGGCGAATAGGGTACAATCACTCCGGCTAAAAGTTGCTCCGAGTCTTGATCGCCTTCTAAGCTGATATTGGCCAAATAAACCCCTTCTCCGTCCGGTTGAAATACACCTTCGTATGTTCCGGGTGCTACTGCCTTGAACTCGATTTCTTCTGTCTCCCCTGTCGGATTGGTTAATTGTCCGAAAAGTTCTGTCTCTTGAACCGATTCTCCTGTAACGTTTTCAAGGGTAATCTTTCCCTGTCCATTGGCATAGTCCGTTTGTATAGAATAATCTTGATTGATTTGTTGTTGCACTAACCACGCCAAGCTATTATTCCACAATGTTCTGTTTTGTTCCCAATTCAGCCATTGTCCGGTCCACATACCCTTCATATCAGATGTCCATGCCATGGTTCGACCCAGTCCGTACTGCCATGTCGCTAAGATAGGATCTTGTTCCGGACCGGATAAAACAACTTTAGCCATGGATTTTTCCCGTGTAGCCACATACCCATCCAATGTGGGTAGTCCTGTGATTCCATCGAGTAGTGTTGAAGAATTCATCACGTCCGGATGAAAGGATACATTATTTAAATATTTTTTTCCCGCCATAAAGGCTTCTTTGGTAAAAATCGAGGGTATATCTGAAAAGACATCGGTTGCATAGTACCTTCCGCCACCGGCTTCAGCTAATGCATATAAAAGCCTCTGATCAGCTCCAGAGCCAACAGCAACCGTCGACAAGGTTATCTCTTCATCGTTTATAGTAGTGATAATAGATTCATATCCCGTGTTTTCTGCTTGTCCATCTGTTAAGAGAATAATATGTTTTAATGCCGTATCTAAAGGAATTAAGGCCTCAACTGCAGCATTGAGTGCCGGTCGAATGGACGTACCACCTCCGGGAACAAGGGTTGCAATAGCATCTTGCATGTCTTCTTTTTCATCCATTGGCGCCGGCTTGACCACCCACTTAAATTCACCATCAAAAGCGATGACACCTAGATAATCTTTGTCTTCTAAAATCTCTGTCGAGCGTATGGCCGCTTCTTTGGCAAGTTCCATCTGAGATACACCATATTGACCGGCAGACATACTTCCTGATTTATCAATAACAAGGATCATGCCTAGGTTGGGTTTTTCTTCTTTGGATTTGACATCCACATGTACCGGTAACATCTCTTCTAATAAGGTGTCATAATATCCACCTAATCCATAACTGTTATCTCCTCCTGAAACAAGAAGCCCTTTTCCTTGATTGCGTATAAGTATATCAAGCTGTTCAACAAATCTTGGAGAGAGTGTTTCCAAAGAAATATCGGCTAAGATAAATGCATCATATTTAAGCAAGCTCTCTAATTCCAAGGGAACTTCTTCAGGTGCAACAGAATCTATATGGGCCGTATCTTTTAATAGTCGCATATAGTTTTCACCTTCTTTATTTGTATCTTGTACCAAGAGAACAGTCGGCAAATCATTGACAATCACATAGGCTGAACGTTTATTGTTTTCAATATAGGTATCTCCGTTCGGAATCACTTCAATTGTATAATCAACCAAACCGCTTTCTGTCATTTCATCGATAAAGGTAAACTTATTTTCACCTGCTTTTAGCTCAATTGTCTCTGTTGATTTTAGTTGCCCGTTAAGATAGATTTGCAACTCGGTCCTTGTTGCATGGGTACTCAAAATACTAGCTTCAACTTGAATCATCTGATTTTTCTCCGCACTTTTCGGTAGCGAAATATCATCCACTTGTACTTCTTGTTGATTCGGTCGCTCAAAGGAAACGACATCGACTTGTATTCCATTATCTGCAAGTGCACGTAATTGCTTATCTGCTTCACTATTATTTTCATAACCATCGGTTAAGAGCACCACACGTTTACGAATATTCGGATCAAAGACAACCTGACTTTGTACTAAGCCTTGATAAATATTAGTAAAGCTATCATCCAATTGCACTTGAAAGCCCTTAAATTCAATTTGTTCACGCAAGGGTTTTTCAATTTTACTGTCATTGGCAAAAGCTACAATACCGACAAGATCATCGGCCGGTTTATCTTTGAGCGCTTCGCGAATAAATGTTTCCATGTCATTCGTATAGTTATTCATACTCTCAGAACGGTCCACTAAAAAAATAGTTCCGTCGTGTTTGGCTGATTGCACAAGAGTCATGCCACATAAACTAAGTATAATCAAAAGCATACTTAAGAGTCGCATCCACCATAAAACCTGTAATCGTTTGGTCCGCTTATGTTTTTGATAGTATGTAAGTCCCATTATGATTCCTACCGGAACAAGGAGGAGTAATGGTGTGATTGTCGTCATATTAACGTGCATATCGCTTCCTCCTACTATAGATCAGCCATTCCACCAAGAGAACAATAATCAAGAGCGTTCCTATCCATATGCTTAAATCCTTGCCTGTATAATAGGTCTGCCGTTCACCCTTTTCACCGGATGCATTTGAGGTAATTGTCTCTTTTTGTGGTGTATTGACAGCGAAAGATTCGGTCTCTATCACATCGCCAATTTGTTGATTCAATGTATAAACACCGAGTTGATCGGCATCTCGAAATGTTATGTACTTATTTTCATTGGATAGGGAAAACGTTCCCCCTTGGGGCGTTTCTATCCATGCTTTTTCTGTATCTGGAGAAAGCCCAATGTCTAAGGCTTGACCAACGGATATTTGACTACTACTAAGGGCTGATGGGTTTAATAAGTAGTTAAATGTGTTGGTCATTAAAATAGGATATTCTATCCCAAGAGGTAGGTCTGAATAACGAAAATCAAACCCGAAAACAACCCCACGATTCCTACCATTTTCCCAAGAATACGCAATGGTCCCATGTTCTGTTTCATAAATACTTTCTTTCCTTTCTGTTGTGTCACGATCTATATCAAATACTTGTGTTACTGCAATTTTAAACTCCGGTTCTTCGATTAAATGGGTAATTGGATGATTGGCTGTTTCAAAGATTGGATTTTCAATATAACCAATAGAAAGCGAATCTGTTACCGCTTCTGTCGGTGGATCAATCATCAATATATTCCCATCTGTTGGCAAACTTTCCGGTGAAATGCCATCAAAGAGATAGAGGTCATATCCTGTCAACATTTCCACGCCAACTTCATCAATTTCATACACTTCGACCTGGTCTTGTAAGCCCATGATCTTTTCTAAAAAGAGATTGCCTTGACTCACATAAGCAAGTCGGGATTTAAGCTTTGGTGTCACTACACCATAGGCTTCATTATCTAATACTAGTCGGTCGGATGTTTCAACGACCGCTTTTAAAACTTTCGTTTCCTTTGGAATACCATCAAAAAACACCCGTGTTGAGCCTTTCGGTGCAATCGTCACTTCTTTTGTCGTTAAATATAAGTCATCCACATATAAGCTCACAGGAACCGTCTCTTCTTGTGGTGAATCATTCACCACTTCCGTCAAAGCAGATAGACTGTTCTCATAGGCTGTCATTGACAAACCATGCAGGGATAAATTACGCTCATCTTTTCCAATACGAAACAATCGCGCACCTTGAAAATCATCATCACCAAAATAGACTAAGTCGTAATCATGGCCACTCGATAAAGCTTGGATAGTCTCATAAGCTAATGCCTTGTCAACGTAGTTCATACTCGGTTGGACTTGACGGATTCCATCACGAACCAAAGCAAGATCCTCTTCTTCACGAAACAAAATCTCCGGTGTTTCTCGCAAAACAAGAAGCGATACTATTGCACCATCATCCAGCTGATTCAGGTAATCTGCCGCCAGGTTTTTCGCCTCTTCAAATCGCGTCGGCTTCACATCCGTTGATTGCATGGATAGTGAACCATCAAGAACAAGAATATGATGCTGACTGCTTCCGGCGTTTTTTAGAAACACGCCGGATAAAATTGCCGTGATTAAAAGCATGGCAAGAATTTCTAAAAACAGCAAAATACTTTTGCGCAACCGATGTATTTTTGAAGCAGATTCAATCTCATCAAAAACCTGTTGCCAAAGATACGTACTGGCGACCACTCTGTTTTGATGCTTGGGTTTTAACATATATAAAATAACAATAAATGGAATGCCTAATAAGGCTGCGAGCCCTAAAGTCTGACTGATTCCCATATGATTTCCTCATTTCACAACTGACTTACTCTCTCACTTGAAGCATTTGTCGTATCAAGGGTTCAATCCCATCTTCCGCCACAAGTTGAAAATAGTGCACGCCATATTTACTGCAAAGGCGTTTAATTTCATGCATATATTTTTCATAGGCTTTTTCATAAATCTGACTGCTCTCGAGACCGGCATCAATATCATAGGCTTCATTTGTCTCACTATCAATTAAGCGTTCATTGACTTCCAGCATAGGTTCGATCTCTTCTCGTGATAAGACATGACAAAGGACAACTTTTTGCTTGCGATAGTGTAACATAGGCAGAATACGTTCTAATTGATGATCAAACATTAGATCCGAAACAATCACCGTAATGCCTTTTCGAAAGCGCGGTTGCCATGCAAAGACTGTTTTTTCCAATTGACTATTGCCCATGTATTCCTTTTTTTCGAGTTGCTCTACAACTTTTGTAAATCCTTTTGTTCCTCGAATATTGGTGAGATAATGGTCGATTTTTTCATTAAATGTAATGGATGATACGGTGTCATATTCAGCCAATGCGGCATAGGCAAAGGTCGCTGCAGTTTTGATGCCGACTTCACCTTTTCTTCCAAAATTCATGGATTTACTTTGGTCACTAAAAATCGTTACCGGGGATTCTTGTTCTTCCATAAAAAGTTTAATAAAAACTTTTTCAAACCGGGCTAATGCATTCCAGTCAATCCGTCGAAAATCATCCCCCGGAACATATTCACGATAGTCGGAAAACTCCACCGAACTCCCTTTTGAGGAAGATCGTTTGAATCCAAACTGGTTATTCTTAAGCTTTAGCTCGATATGCATAGGAACCCGCTGAACTAAATTCATAAATGCTGAATCAATTACTTTTGCCATTATTCCTTAATCACCCCTACAAATTCCCGAATAATATGCTCAACGGTTACACCATCACTCATGGCTTCAAAGTTTAAGGTTAATCGATGGCGCAAAATTGGCTCTGCCATGCTTTTAATATCTTCAAAGGATACATTATAACGCCCTTTTATCAATGCACGTACTCTAGCCGCGTTAATAATGCCTTGAGCCCCTCTCGGACTTGCTCCGGCAATTACATACTTACGAATAATATCCGGCGCTATATCTTGATCAGGATGGCTAGCGACAATGAGACGCATTGCATAATCCAATACCGCTTGAGCCACAGGTACGGTTTTAACGATATGTTGTATTTCAATCAATTCTTCACTATTTGTCATTGTTTGAACCTGGGGTTCATGATCGCCTGTGGTCAGATTGACAATCGCTGCTAGATCTTTTGCCTTTGGAAACAAGACATTCAGTTTAAACATAAAACGGTCCATCTGAGCTTCCGGCAAGGGATATGTCCCTTCTTGTTCAATCGGATTCTGCGTTGCCATAACGAGATAAGGCTTTGGCAATATATAGGTTTGCCCTGCAACGGTTACTGTTTTTTCCTGCATGGCTTCAAGCATAGCCGCTTGTGTTTTAGGGGTTGCACGGTTAATCTCATCGGCTAAAACAATATTTGAAAACACCGGACCTTGTTGAAATTCAAACAAATTACGGTCGCGATTATATATATTGGTCCCGGTAATGTCTGCCGGCATTAAGTCCGGGGTAAACTGAATACGCTTAAACTCTAGACCAAGGACCTGACCTAATACAGATACCAGTCGTGTTTTTCCCAAGCCCGGAACCCCTTCTAACAAGAGATTTCCTCCGGCCATTAAACAAATAACCGTATCTTCAATTAACTCTTCTTGCCCTATAATATGTGCCGATACTTGGCTTATTATTCGGCTACTCCATTCACTTACTTGCTCTAACTCAATCATCCTCTACTCCTTCTATTCGTTTAAACTCGAAAAATAGTCTTTTATCAAATTTCGCATAATCGGCGGAACCTGAACTTGATCGATACGTATAGACGCATCATTACTGTATTGACTCAATATCTCTGAATACGACACAAACTCACCGGCTTCTGAAGGCATGCCTTGTACTTCGCTATATGTCCGTTCGCCTTCTTTTTGATTATCTCCTTGAATAAAGCTTGGGTCAGTCTCTCCACCTAAACGTTCCGGAGGATACAGAGATTCATACAGACCTTCTTTGGGGTCTG
>ASRK01000152.1_pt1 | contig 12449 bp, 12 predicted proteins | sample 693218 | NCBI WGS metagenome assembly ASRK01 (sample SAMN02169240, study PRJNA158439) | bioreactor metagenome | isolation source: day 48 sample from continuous culture bioreactor inoculated with sediment... | place: Germany: Bremen
ACATTAATCAACATGATATTAGACAATGCACCGGGAATCAAAAAAGCGCCTTCGGCCAAGATTGGATACTTTAATCAGGAATTGAATATTCTAGATCCAAACTTAACAATACTGGATAATGTTATGCAATCGAGCATATATTCTGAAACTATAGCGCGCCTTCTATTAGCACGCCTACTCTTTCGAGGTGAAAAATTATACAAACCGGTGAGTGTCTTAAGCGGTGGCGAACTTGTTAAAGTGTCATTTGCAAAGATATTACTTGAGGACTTTAATATGTTAATCTTAGACGAACCGACCAATTATTTGGATATTTCAAGTCTTGAAGTTATTGAAGAAGCTCTTAAAGACTATGACAGAACATTATTATTTGTTTCCCATGATCGGCAATTTGTAGAGTCTGTAGCCAATCAAATCATGACAATTCAAGACCAAACAATAAATACTTCACTTTTTATTACATAAAACATTCGTAGCAGATTTGATTTTTTCCATTTTTCTTCGCATCATAGAGAAGAGAATCTGCGAGATTGGTTAACTCATAAACGGATGTTGGTTTGTTAGAAGAAGCTAGCCCGATGCTGATGGTAATGTTAAGCGACAGTGTTGTTTCATTTTGCTGAATGGAGAGGGCTTCTTTGCGAAAAGCAGATATTATGTTATGAGCCAAATAATGAATGGCTTCAGGGTCTAAACTGTGATGGATGATGATGAATTCCTCGCCACCATATCGCCCAATGAAGCTATTCTTATTAAGATGAGTCATAATTCGCTCAACCATAGATTTAAGGACAATATCACCGATAATATGTCCATAGGTATCGTTGACTTGCTTAAAATCATCGATATCAATCATGATGACAGAAATGTATTCAAGTTTTCTTTTGGAAGCAGTTATTTCTTCAGCAAGCTCAAAGAAATACCGACGATTATATGCGATGGTTAGGGGATCGTATTGGGCCTGAAGATTGACTTTGTTAAATATCTGGGTGTTATTTAAGGTGATTGCAATTTGAGAAGCAAAGTCCTCAATCGTTTCTTGGGTAATTTTATCAAGGGTGACTGTGCTTGCTGAAGTTAATAAAACAAAACCAACAGGTTGATTTAAACTGATGAGAGGAATCAAGTAAAGGCTTGTTGGTGTTTTTTCTATATATTGAATACAAGTACTTAATATTCCCTTTTCAAAAGGAAAAGGCCTATAATCCTCTTTAAGAATAAGCGTATTAAGTTCATTGAATTCAGATATAGTCAGTTCAATAGTGTGAATTTTTTGACTGTTATTGCTATAAACATCACATGTACGAAGGCTCTGATCTAGAAGAACCACAAGACCTTCTTCAAAATCAGTAATACTATGGAACATATTTAGCAGATACTCAAAAATGACGTGGATATCTTGTGTTGATGAAATTTTTTTATGCATGTCATGTAAATGCTTTAACAATCGACGCTTTTCAACTTCAATCCCACGCAAATATTCAACAGTATTGAATTTTTCCGATAAGGCTAAACTAAATAATGCAATAAGTCCAATGACAGCCAATTTAGGCGAAATCTCCGTAATCATGGTATAGGGTAGTAGTTTGATTCCAGCCAATATGTTTAATGTGTTTGCCCCCAAGAAAAACTGCAAAGCCAAGAGATAGATTATCTCAGTTTTGGATTTTAACCCTTTTTGAAGCAAGAAAACGATAGAAAGAATCAAAGTGAATGTGGCATTTAACATAGCAATATGCGCATTTAGGGAACTCGGCAAAAAGAAGATGGAAGTAAGCGCCAAAAAATGCGTAAAAAGAGCGAATTGAAAGATTGGCTTTTTTAATGGTTTGGTATCGGCAGGTGCCAAAAGATTGGCAGAGAAAACAATAAAGCTTAAGCTGACAAGGTTGATACTGACAGGGTTAGCCATTAGGTCCCACGTCCCATTATTTGGCCAAAGGTATTGGAAACCGAACCCATCCCAAGTGGCTTGCATAAGAGCAAAGGAAAGAATGAACAAGGAAAAGTATATATTGTTTTTGTCTTTAATGGATAGTCCTAATATAAAATTATAGATGAGCATGATAATGATAGCCCCGTAAAACAAACCGTTACCGAACAAATCTTGATGCAAGAAATCAGACCAGTCCTTATTATGCCATAAGGTAACCGGAAATTGGAGATAACTATTTGTCTTTACTTGAAATATAACAGAATCAATTGTCTCAGTATTATAAATAGGTATAAAATAATTGCGGTGATTAATGGGACGCTGCGAATAAGGATGGTTACGGCCTACTTCATAGGAATCAATAATCTCTTGATGATGGTCGAGAAGGTAGACAGCTATATGGTCAAGCTGAGGTTTGGCAATTTCAATCAGATGAAGAGGTGACTGATCGGATTGGATAAATTTATGGAAGGCGTCCCCACTAATCATGAACCAAAAGCTATCATTGGTTAGAGAACCAGCATAATCGGTTTTCTTATAATATTCAAAAGGAATGTTGCCTTGAGATAGAGCGACAAAAAAAGACGACGTATCATCATCTTCTGTACGATAGACGAGTAAGTTCTCATAAAAAGAATAGCCGAATGTACCGGTTTCTAGAACCGGCTTAAGTGGTATTTGGATTAATCCTATAAGCATTATAATGAGCCATAAGGATAGGCTTGCAATAAGTAACATTTTCTTTTGTTTCATAATAAGACCTTTTTTCTATCTTGCATTCTTTTTACTCTATTATAGTACATAGGCACTATTTATTCCATGCTTATTTTTATAAAAGTGTTTTAAGTTTTCTATAACGCATCTACAATTTAAAACATTGGAAAATCTTGATAAGATAAGTTATAATTGTAAGGACAACAAAAAATTGTAATATCAAGCTTGACGTTTTATGAGTGAGGAAGAGGGATAATATGGGGAAAATCTTATTGTTGGAAGATAATATTTCTTGTAGGAGGCACTTACTTGAAATAGCATCAAAAATCAATCCGACATTGGAATTTTTTGAAACAAGCCGTGCAAGTGAAGCTTATAATTATTCAATATCAAACAATATCAGTGCATTTTTATTAGATATTCAGGTAGAGGATTATTCGGGAATAGAGTTAGCTAAACGGTTAAGACAAATAAAAAAATATCAATTCACACCAATTATATTTATTACGGCTATGCCCACAAAAGAGATGGAAGCATTTCGCAAAATTCATTGCTATGACTATATTTTAAAACCTTATTCAGAAGAAGATGTTAAAAATGTCTTTCAAAAAATACTGGTTGATTTTCTGGACGAAACATATAAAAATGAAACGAAAAAGTTAGCATTGAAGTTCAAAGATTTCACTCAATTAATTGACATGAAGGATATTATATGCGTCGAATATTTAAATCGTAGAATCGTAATCATAACCAAAGAAGATAAAATTGAATATATGCGCATGCCCATGAAAAAGTTTAAACCCTTGTTAGATGAAGTCTATTTTATGCAGGTGCATCAATCAATTATCATTAACTTGAATTTTGTTGAAAAAATTGAGTTTGATTCAAAGAAAATTAAACTCAATAGCGTAAAACACGAAGTTCCAATAGGTCGAAGTTTTTTAAAAGAAGTGAGAGGTAAATTTAATGACATATAGTGAGTCCCTAATTTTATCTTTTTTTGACATGTTTATGTTGGTCTATATAGTGTTCACATTAAAAAGTGCATTGCAGAAGAATGATCTCATTAAGGGAATGCTCGGAACAATGGTCGGGGCTATACTTGTAAGTGCCATTGGTTATTATTCTAGTAATCAGGTTATTTCTTTTACGGTTAATATTATAATTGCTTTTCTTATTATTAAAATCATTATGAGAAGTGATTTGAAAATGATTATATTTACTTACGTATATAGTTTGACGATTCTGGGGACGATTCAACTTTTGACTATATTGTTTTTTCGGATTTTTAGAGACTCTCGAGAGTACACTTTTGCTATGAACTTACTTATTCAAATTTTAACCGCTATTATGGTGATGATTATTCTGAGATTATTGCCCATAAAACGATTCTACATCATCCTTATCAAGGAAAACAGATGGATGAGAATCGTTGTTACAAATGTATTTATCGTTTATTGCGTACTAGTTATATTATGGAATACAAATCTAAACGAATTTTTGAATAGCATATTAGGAGTCCTTATCCTTGTTGTCATTATTATGTTGATTAATACGTTGATGATTACCCATGGAGTTTCAAATCAGATATTATCAGAAAAAATAAAGCTGTATGACATGTACTTTCCGGTGATCGAGGATATTATTGAGGAAGTTCGTACTAAACAGCATGATTATCATAACCATATTCAAACATTAAATGCTCTAAATTCTGTGAATTATACGACCGATGAATTTAAGCAATATTATGAAAGAGTAATAACAAATGATATTTGGACAAAACTTATTCGGTTAGATAACAAAGTTTTGATGGCCTTTTTATATAGCAAATATATCCATGCACAAAAGAGAAATGTCAATATAGAGTTTCAAATCCATAATCATTTTTTTGAGTCACAGATTCAAGACTATGAACTGGTTGAAGTCTTCGGGATTCTTATTGATAATTCAATTGAAGCAACACTTGAAGTAGATGCGAAAGACTTTGAAGTGCTTATGAGCTATGAAGATGGTATGAATGTTATTCAAACGCGAAATAAGGCAAGGCCTATCTCATATGATAAACTGATGTTGACACTAAAGAAGGAAAGGCATGCGGATATAAAAGGAAAACATGGATATGGACTTCATAAATTAAGCAATATTGTGAATAATAGCAAAGGGCATATCATCGTTCATTATGATAATGAAAGTCAAGAAGTAATCGTCCGAGTCGAAATACCTGAATCACTCAAGTGATTCAGGTATTTTAAGTTCTATGATTATTTGACATTGAAACCAAATAGTACACTAGGAATACCAAATAAGCCAAATGACTTGATTTAATCATTATACTTGTTACAATGGATTCATATTGATATTAATATTTATTAAATGTATTTACGATACGTATCGAGCGTAGAGAATCAATAGCGCAATTGATTTTCAAGAGAATTTATCAATTTAAAACAAAGTGTTAAAAAAACATAAGAATGTTAAACTTGACACTACCAATTATTGACAAGGAGAATATTTATGAAAAACAAAATTTTCACAACTTTTATTGCATCTTTCTTAATTTTAACATTATCAATTCCAATTTATGCCCGGTCTTCTGACAGGGAATTCACCAATAATGAAGATAAGATTAGTCGCAAAGAATTACAAGCTATTGCTGAAAACTATGGTATTGTAATTTCGGAAATATCGGATTTCGAAAAAACTATTACTGTTGAAAATTTAGTTGAATTTGAAGAGATATGTAAATCTTTTAAAAAAGAAACGGATCCAAAAAAAATCTACTTTGAATCAACAGTTTCAAACGCATTATTAAGCAAGCAATCCACCACATTAGCCATAAATACAAATAAGTCAAACGACACTGTTACAGGATCCAAGTCAATTTATAAGTGGTGCCCTTGGGTTGTTCCAACACTTTCTCCTGCACTTACGGTATTTAATGGGATAACGTGTTATTTCGATTATGAATATACTATAAATTCAAATGGTGTCCCAAGATTCACAGATATATCTGATGTAGACTCAAAAGCTTTAGGTTTATGTATTGGTGGTGGTTGGGAACATGTTAATGAAGATGTGGACTATAAGCACACTAGCACTTATACAAAAGCATCAATTGAGGTAGAGGGAATTGCATCCCTTGGGATAACAATAGGTAATCAAAACATTGGATTATCTTTACCAAAAACAATAACATATTCTTACAAAATCACTAAATAATGTAATAGGAGATTATATGACAATAAATAGAAAACACTTCAATTTAGTTTATATTACAGTATTCATTATAATAACTTTCATTTCAATTTCATCTTCTAATGAGGTACATTTTATTATGTATGAAGTGGGCTTTCCGTTTAAATTTTATGAATACAGATTAGCAGGAGATTCTCATCAATTTTTGTCATATATAAAGGGGTTTGGTGACTCGTTTCTTGATTTATTACCATTGGCTCTAAACTATATTTTCTGTGTTTTTTTATGTAAGGGTCTACTCAAATTGACTAATAAAATGAAGAACTATTTTCAAAAATTTGATTGAGTCCACTTTCACGGGAATTATTGGCAACTAGTCTAACACCTAAGGACCAGCAGCATTTATAAACATTTAAAATATTATTAATGTGTTTTCAAAATAGAGATTATCAAAAAATTGATAGTCTCTATTTATAAAATGTTTTTGCATAAGTAAGAAAAACTTGGAATTCTATCGAATACAAGCAATATTAAATATTCTTTTACGGTAGGTTCTTTTATGATTTCTATAAAAATCATAAAAATTATAAAAACTTTTAAATATTCTTTTTTTTAGGAAAGGATCGTGTATGACTTCAAAAGCGAAATGTTTAATTATCATAATTGCTTTATTACTTGGTTTGGGAATAACCTTACTTATAGGGACAACAACATTTACAATCGTTTTATCATTAGTTTTATTTCTTGTTGCTATCATTTATGATGGAATTAGATTTAGAAAGACAAATTCACGTGAAGATACAATAAAACGAGTAAAAAATAACGTAATTGTCTTTATAGTATTTGCATTAATATTTATATTGGTTGGATAAAGAAATATCTTATATTAAGCATAAATGATATAAATCAAAACAACAGCCAAAGTATTCCAAAGTCCATGCGCTACAATAGAAGCCGTTAAGCGTTTGGTCGACAAATACATGATTGTATAAGCAATGGTTGGGATAAGTAAATCTATCCACTCAAACATATTTCGAGGGAGATGGCCGGCTGCAAAGAATATGATGGATAAAATAGCGGCAATAGAAACGGCAAGTTTTGAGCGGTTAAAAATTTCTTTGATGCCACCAATACTTGCCTCAGTATATTTGAAAGGAAAGTATGATAGTTGCTTCTGAATATATCATACAAGGTGAAAATATCCAAAAGAGAACGAAAATTTCGGATAAGTTCATGATATTCACGATATTGGTATTAATTTTTATGAATATATATTCGATGTATCAAAGTACTGAAATGGACAAACGTAATTGGAATATGTTTTTAAATTATTTGGATATATCAAGCTACGCTGAAAACTATGATAGTGCTGTTAATGATAAAAATTTGGAGAAGGAAATATTTTATTTGGCTAGCATTTCAAGAAATATGAATATATGCAGCCGTATTTATATATTGAATAATTATGAGAATGATAAAGATCGACAGAAACATCTTTTGGCATATATTTCTGTAATACAAGAGAATATTTTTGATATGCAAGAAAATTATTTTAACGGTACGATGGACGATGAAATTAAAAGAAAATATTCTAATGATCTTTTTCAATTTATTGGAGCTATAGAAGGAAGAGATATGAAGAATATAAACTATGTTGAAAATTTTGATGAAACAATGAGATCTTTGAGTAATGATCATGTGTATAATGACAACATATTTGTTTTAAAATATTATGAGTTGATTGATAATTAATTACTATGAATTATCCGATAGCAAATGAACTTGGTGGCTATGTAGCTATGCAATATGGCGTGCTCAAGTTACAATTTTCATTAGGCTTATCAGTAATATTTATAACATTTAAATATTACTATCAAAGAAAGGAACGTGTATGACTTCAAAAACGGTATATCTTATTATTATAATTCCTATGATAATTGGTTTGGGAATAACCATATTTATAGGTTCATTGGAATTTATAAGCGTTATATCACTGTCTATTATATTGGTTGGAGAACTTCTTTCACTAATATAAAACGGTATGGTTAAATTCAGAGTTAAGGAGTTATTGTATGTTAAAAAAATTGCTTTTTTCTTAATTATTCTTTTCCAATTGTCAGCATGCAATCCTATGAATAGTAATAATACGCCTGAACTTATTGAAATTGAAGGTTATGAAATTAATGATATAACCAATTCACTAACAAATGTAAATAGCGACTATATTTCTTCAGAATATTTAGATTTGAAGTATAGTGGAGATAAAACATACAATATTGATGTTCAGATATGGGAACGTGGAGAATTATTAGATACGTTTACAGAGGTATCTAATCTGCAGTTGTCTGATTATGACGGTATTTCTTTTGAGCTTGATGAAAGTGATAAAAAACAATATCATATTGCAATAAGTTTTTATCAGAAATCAAATAAAATATCAAGATATTTGAAATTTAATAAAGCACTAACAGAACTCAACTTTGTAGATGTAACTAATATATGGTTAATCAGTCTTTTGGTTTTCTTAGCTTTTGGTGCAATAAATTCAAATCGTTCTGCAAATGTTTTGTGGGTACATTCGGGATTATCACAAAACATTTTTCTGACGTCAAGAAGTAAAATCGTTTGTTTTTCTTTTATTGGTATATCTTGAATTTCTCGTTGATAAGTAGAGTGTACTCTACTTGTAGATGAACCACAATAAGGACATACCAGTGTGTTTTTTGAGGAATATATCTCCATTACTATTTGTTCCTTCTTTATTTTACAGCCAGAAGATTGTAAGTTTTTATCCAGTAGCTGTATAAGTTCGTTTTCCATATAATTATCACCATCCTTATAAATAATTATAGTGATTTTATACTGTACATTCAACTAACTTTGGAAAGAACCTTTGAAGCACTTACCAAATGTCTGTAGATTATAAAGATCAGCTACATTATAAAGTGCTGTTATTAGACGAGTCGCAACAGGGGATGGTGTTGCTTAGAAAAGGAAGTTCAGATAACTTGGAAATCAATACAGTAGAATTTACTTTTTAGAAGGAGACTGCCGATGCATTTAATCAATATTTAGAAAAATAAGTACAAAATTATTTGGTAAAATCCATTCTTATTTGGGAGTGTAAAACCAAATAGTACACCAGGAATACCAAATAAGCCAAATGACTTGATTTAATTATGATACTTGTTACAATGGATTCATATTAATATTAATAGGGTTTTAAATGCATTTATGGTACGTATCGAAGAACAATCAATTTGACTTCTTTCTTTTGAAGTAAGATGAGAACTAATGCGCAAAAGAAACGGAGAGAGTAGTTTAATTAGATTGGGACAACTTATGAAAGAGAACTTAATTTAGATTATTTGCGTACGAAATATTTCTAGATAGGAAAATAGAAATTTAACAAATACAATTAAAGTAGTACAAGCATAATGATCAAGTTGTTATGTTAAATTGTTTTACAAGCAATTGAAAATAAAAAATAATGTTATGAAAGGAAAAACAGATATGAAAAGAAATATTGTGGTTATATTAATGCTATCATTAATACTTTCAATGAACACTGTAATAAATGCTAATGAAATAAAGGAGACTAGATTTCAAGATCGAGATGTAGATAAAACGATGTCTGAAATTGATGAAATTCTTCTGAAAGCGAATACACCAAAGGACGTTCTCGATAACATGGATGATGAGCTAAAAACAATGATTTATTTAAATTCAGGTGAGGATATTGAGTATATAGATGTTGAGAAAGAAGAATCAAAAGATATACCTATGTTAAGAAGTACAGGATATGAGATATCAGACAATGATTTAGAAATAAAAGTTCTTGCTTTTGTACATGGAGCAGATCAAGTTGATATATATCCTTCTTATGAGTGGTTAACTCCGGTTCAGCCAGTTGGAAAGGATTACTTTGGTTACACTACTCATACTGATTACAGTGTTGTTCCAGGGGAGCGTAGTAACCTTTTGTGGGCAAAAGAATATGCTAGTGACGCATGGACAAGTGTGGGCAGTATGGCATATACTTCGACTGCTATGACAGGATTCCAACATAAGGGCTCATCGTTAGGGGACGCAGATTGGGATTTTTATTTTAAAGGTAATGCTTATTTTAGAGCTGATATTGATAGCTCTAATCCAGTAAATAAGATTGCAATAGCCTACGTTCATGACACATCTTGGACTTCTAAGTTTAGCTATTCTATTGGATACGCTGCTGCTTACATAGGAATAACTCCTAGTAGCAGTAATGTTGGATATAAAAATGATGTTTTTTATCTAAATTACTAGATGTTTACTTTCTACAAAGTTCATACTTGGTTAAATGCCATTATGAACTTTGTACTATTTTATACTATAGGAAGGAAGAAAATTGAGACTTCCCCACTTTTGTAGATACAGTAAATTCGTAGTATAATTGGATTTCTAGGAAGCATATGTCTATAAAAACCTATAGCAAATAATTTGAGTTTGAAGCAATTAAGCGAGCACTAGCGCCAGATACAAAAGGTCGTATCGGCAAAGTCGACGGATGTATACTCCACTCAGATAAGGGATTAACATACTGTTCAGCCTACAATCAACGTTTATTAAAAAAATCTGGGTTTGTCTGTGGCATGAGCCGAAAAGGCAATTATTGGGATAACACACCAATGGAATCTCTTTGGGGCAAACTTAAGCAAGAATGGTTAAATGAACAACACTTTGTTACAAGAGCTGAAGCAATAGCATCTGTATTTTAATACGTATGGATTTTCTATAATTGTAAGAGAATTCATGCAAGTAAAAGTCATATGACACCTGAAGAGTTTTATTATAAAGAAGCATAATCATGAAATTACGAGTTTTTGACGTCTACTAAACGGGGGGATTTAAATCTATGAGGCGAATAGCATTACTTATCGTTATTTTTCTGATATTCATCGGAAGTTTTACTCTTATAATTCGGATATACAATATTGATAATGAAAATAGTATATTTAGCATTACAACATATATGTCAGACATAGTTGTGATAGATAAATATACCAATGATAAAGATTATTTTGTTGTGGTAAATATTATCCGAGAAAGTGGGGGAAATAATTTATATATAAAGAATGGAGATATTATATTGAAAGTAAATGAAGACATATATCCGAATATCATTCTTAATAATGTGGAGCCATATATAGGATTTTCATTACAGCTTAATGTAAATAAGAATGATCTATCTGATGAAATGTTCAATACACTAAAAGAACGACCGGAAACGGCAATAAACTATGAAAAATGTTATAAATATTTAACTTTAACGAATTTATTTGATGGAACTAGCGGTTTGAAATAGAAAATCGTATATGTCTCAAATTAATCTCTGCTGACTTAGGCTATGCTGGTGAAGATGCAAAGAACCTATATGGAGCTCATGGGGTTAAAGGTGGGCGTATTTATGATGCTGACGCGGTTTATACATATACAAAAACAGACTTTTGATGTTATAAATTAATAACAAAAAAACAAGCCTGCAGTAATTGTTATGTAGGCTTGTTTTTTACTAAATTCAACAATAAGAAAGAGGAGCGTATGAAAAGACGAGTATTAATATTAATGACAATCCTATTTAATGTATTATTCGTGTCATGTGCGGGTAGTGAACCAATAGACATCTCAAGTATTGAAGAAGCAGTAGCTGAAGATCCCTTTGAGGAAGCAGAGTCGCAAACGGAAGTGTTGGGTTCCATTGGGCATGGATTAAGCGAAATATTAAAAGAGAATGAATTTATCGAATATTCAGGAACGGACGTTGAGATTGATTATTATATTGAACTCGAAGGAAATGTAAATAATGTAGGTTTTTTGTTGTTTCTAAAAGGTGAACCGCAGCCTTATAAAATAAAAGGGACTGAGACAGAGTACAAGTATATGCATCAATTGACTGTCGAAGAAGACCGTAAGGAGTTCACTTTTCAATTTACCCCCATTGTGGGTGAAGAAGGAGAGGTGCTTGAATTACAGGTGATTAGTATTTACAATGCTGCCTTTATACCGGATATGACAACAACATCAGCATATGGTAGCTATCATCATGCGCTGCCAACGATTATTGATAGAGTCAAGATGTTGGAAAATGCACCAGATCAAGGCGTATCACTAGAAGGATATGATAGCAATATTGTCATAAGTCCCAGTCAACAGGCAGTAAATATAACGGAAGAGTTTTTAGATGAAAAATTTCATAAGATTGAAATGGAAGAGTTAAATACATATGTGTTTTCAAGAATACTCTATAATGGTGAAGTTACATATAGTAACATTAATCTAAGCCAATTAGATAAGTTTGAGGTATCCTATTATTTGTTTGGCGTGCCGAATGCAGAGTTCGTGACAACCTTTTATATTAATCACAAGCCAATATATTCTACGGAAGTGACCCTGCAAAAAGGGAAGTATGAACAGATAGATATTGAACTGGATACCACTCAATTAGATGGATTTAATTCTTTCTATGTGATGTCTGTGCCAAAAACCGAGAGAAAATATGTTGATGAAATAGTTGGCATGGATAAAACGGATACGCTTTTATTGTATAAAGATGCGAATGCTACGGCTG
>ASRK01000154.1_pt1 | contig 12323 bp, 15 predicted proteins | sample 693218 | NCBI WGS metagenome assembly ASRK01 (sample SAMN02169240, study PRJNA158439) | bioreactor metagenome | isolation source: day 48 sample from continuous culture bioreactor inoculated with sediment... | place: Germany: Bremen
CATTAATTGCAGAAGTTCTTCTTGACTATAATTCATAGATACTCATCTCCCTTATTATCATAATTCCCAAAAAAAGTGTCTACCAAAATAAATCTTTTAAGATCTCTTGATATAAGTCTGAATCCCAACGTATTTCTTGTGTAAGGTTTGCGTCTTCATGTGCGCCTTGATTTTTAATGAAGCCTTTATAGCCTTTACGTATCGCTTCTGAAAATCGGGTAAGACAGGTGTCGCGAAGATAGTTTATATCTCCATAACAAATCTGATCAAACTGTTCCCGCATAAAGGTAAATAATTCGTCGTCAGATATTTGGTCATTGCACTCATTTTTGAATCCGTAAAAAAGATCTTCGAGTTCATATAAAGTCTCAGCATAATTATTCTGGTCAATATAAGGCGAGTCACAAAAGGTGTAGATAAGCTTGTCCAAAATTCCGTCATTCAATTCAACCCGCTGATATTTTTTAAGACTTGCATTCCTTGCAGAAATAAGCTCGGATATTTCATTCTGAGATAATTGAAGTCCTAAGGCAAGGGTCTTTTGATTGATTGTTTCAATCTTGGTCAGTTCTTTTTTTGAAAGATTTGATGATAGTATTGCTAATAAATCATTATCCATAATTAACCTCCCATCCTAGTGATAAGTTATTATATAGCTTTTGTCCAGACAGTACAAGACTTGAAAAAAAGCCCATTTTGTGGTAATATAGAAGCATAAAAGAGCGGAAAATCCGTTCTTTTTTTGTGCGAAAACTGAATAATTTTATTTCTTCACAAATTTGTTAAATTATTAATTTACCATTGGTATTATTTTAGAACTATGATAAAATAATATGGATGGGTAATAAATATGAGGGAGAAAAATATGAAGCTACTCTTTAATGAGAAAGTGGCTCAGTATAGGGGAGACACTTCAAGAAAAAAGCAAATCCAGCAGAAAAACAATAGAATGATAAGTAAAATGTTTGGCCAAAACCGGTAAAAGTTATTGGTTTTCTTTGCATGGTTGGATTTTTGATAGGGATTAGAAGAGAAGAATGCAAATAACTGTTGATTGAGATGAATTGAATGTTACTGATATTCGTAAATTTAAATAAAGGTGTTTTGTTGCCGCATGGCGGTAATGATGGATTGAAGTTTATATCTCTAAAATATGGAGGAATTATATGGAGCAATATCAAGTTGAAAGAAGAATAATGCATGCTATTGACTCTCTGCGTATGAAGGATAACTATTTACTATGGAAGGATTGTAGTGAACGATCCATTGTCCATAAATTTGCTCAATACTTAGAGTTTGCATTTCCTAGTGAATATGATGTGGATTGTGAATACAATAGGAATTTGGGTGATAAGAAGAGGTTGCTACAATCATTTCCAAGCCATTTTAATGTGGATAAATATACCGAGGAACGCTTAGTTTCTCCTGATATTATAATTCACATGAGAGATTCAAATAACAACAATTTACTTGTAGTAGAAGTCAAGAAGCATAATGTTGCAGATGAACTTAGAATGTTTGATCATGATAAGTTGAGACTTTTTACATCAAATGAGTATGGCTTCAACTATAAGTTTGGAGTATACATTGAATTTACAACCTTATCCAAGAATTTTATAACTCCAAGGATAGATTTATTCTGCAGTGGATCAATTATCTCTAAAGGGAGGAATTCCTATCGTTTTATGGATAGATGGATTGATTTTAGTAACTAAGATTAGAAATTGGAGATTATTCAAAGCTTCCGTAAGTTCCGTCATATAACATAGCGGTTTCCAAAATTCCTCTTGATGTCACATGTCTTGCGAGGCAAGCCAAGCGCTACATTTTCCGCCTCGCGTTAAATGAGAGGGTCTTCGGGAATCGTGGGAACATTAGCTGAAATTATCAACTAGGTACAATTACATTCAAATTATAAACTATTCAGTGTATCTATAATAGAATAGTGGATATTCGGAGGCGAAGATGATTAGTAATTTAGTTTTGAAACGGCGAATTTCATTGGGGAAAGATAAAGTTACAAGAAATGGTATACAAATAAAAGATTTTAATATTATAGAAAAAGAAATAGAAAATTATAGATTTAGCAACAGATTAATTTTGCCAGAGGTTTGGGAATTTGAGCAATTGTCAGAAATAGTTACTCAATATGATTTTTTGTTAGTAAGTTATGAAGGGTTAATTAAAGAATTTATTAGTTGTTTTGAAAAAGAACATCCTATTGTACATAATGATATGCTAATTTCTTTGGGTGTTTTTAATATATTTAGAGCTATTTATCATGACTTAATTGTAATTAGAAATTGCTTAAGCTCGAGACTAGAAATTCAAACGAATACTGTATCTAGAGCATTTATAGAAAAATCTAGAATACTACTATTATTTTCAATAGATAAAGAGTATGCATTTGATTTTATTTCAAATGTAAAAAAAATAGACTCTTATGATAGGTATTCCAAATATTATAAACCTTCTGAAGTTAAAAAACGAATCCTTGAAATTGTAAAAAAAGAGGATAAATATAAAAGTTTGAAATATCTGCTTAATGAAAATATGAATAAGAAATATTCATATCTTTCAGAATTTGCACATTTAGATATATATTCTATAATGCAGTATTCATTTAATAAAGAAACTGGATTTAACATCAGTGAAAAATTAAATGAATCATCTTTATTTTATACAATGGGAGAAAATTTTGCTGAGTATGTTTTACTTGTTTTTTCGGATTTTATTAATTTGATTAATGGAGATATTAAAAGAAAAGAGTTCAATTATTATGAGCTAGGTGCTTACTATTTAGGATTTATTGAGGAAATATATAAGTGAATTTTCCGTTTCCAATATCACCTAACACGTCGGGAACTCCGGAAAAGTTAAGTAAAACATCTAATTCTGTATGGAGAAGTTATAAAGATACGATTTTTAACAGGTAATAAGCACAAAACTGCGGAGGGTAATAAAATATTAGCTGATTTAGATATCGAAGAAATTCAAACTACTGGATACTATCAACTTACTAAAGGATAAAGTTTTGAAAGCATAAAGCAAGCTTCACTACGTTATCACATCACTTAGAAAATGTGTCAGGGAATGTTAACAAGAAGTTAGAAAATTTGAAATATTTAAGTTTATCCAATAAGTAGAATAATTAATTTTTTCAATAAAAACGTTCGCATCCCTTTTATACAAAAAAACTTTCACCAAATACGACACGAAAATAAAATCGATAGTTTCTGAGCAGAAATATTATATGTTTTGCATATGTTCTAGTTCTTTGCTTAGAAGATATACGCACAGTTGGTTCATACTGATGCCTTCTGCTTTTGCCTCTTCAGCTAACTGTTTGTGTAGTGATTTTGGAATTCTTAACTTGAAATTTCCGGAATATGAAGATATATCTTTAGGGGCTGGAATAGGAATGTTGTTCTCAAGTGCAGTTTCTAGCCAAGCTATTTTTGCATCTTCGGCCATTTCATATATTTCTTGAAATGTATCGGCAACAGTCATACAGCCTTTGAGATCAGGATATTCTGCGAAATAGCTACCATCTTCTTCCTGAAGAACGGTAAGGGGATAATTGATTTTTTTATAATAATTAATATCTTTCATAATATTACTCCTTTTCAATAAGCTGAAGGTCTTGGAGGATTGACAAAACTTTTTTTACATAAATAGTTTTCACTGGTTTGTGTTTTGGTATAGTAATTATGTGCTTTCCAAATGTATAAGTGAAATGAGAAGAACCACCACGTGGAGTGCGTTCGTTAAAGCCATAATGCAATAATAATGACTGAAGTGTTTCAAACTTTACATTAGTTGGATTGTTTTTAAGTTTTTGAAGTAGTTTTTCTTTTTTACCCATAAGCTCCTCCTAATGTCATTATATATGGTGTCGTATATGGTGTCAAGATTTGTTGATAATCGTAATGGTTGATAGTTTCATGACATGAAAGGAAGTTTGGATAAAATGAAAATGAATAAGATGGTTATAATAACTTTGATTGTTGTTATTGGAATTGTTCTCTATATTCAATATGGAGGAAGTCCTAATCAGGTTAAGCTTAATACAGTAACATCAGGGCTCGTTACTGATAAAGCTAATGACCCATATAGAATCACATTTGCGCTATTGGATGAAGATGATATTGAATATATTGAGCTTTTCGTTAACAATGAGAATGTTTGGAATCTGATTGAAGTCAATAGATTTTATTTTGTTACTTTCTATAAAGATGGTGATAGTATATATGAACTTGGTCAAATTGATAATAATGATGATTTTGGTGTAATATATGAATCAGAATACTATGAGCTGATTCAATAGATTCAACTATAAACGAAAATGTGATTAGATTCTTTCTTTAAGGACAAAGTTATGCTAAGCGGACCGGACTGGAGATTTTAAGAGGCTTAATAATCATCCAATTGGCGTTGAAGCTTTTACGTAACATAACATCCGGGAATCTAGTTTATAGTATCATCGAGCGAAATAATCACATTAATTATGGAAAAGATAAAAATGGTGTCTTATTGGAGAAGCTGGATATGAATTGATATAAGTAAAGTCATATTGTTTTGTTGTAATAAGTTAGTAATAAAGAGGGGAGATAGGATGAAGAGGATTTTCACAGTGAAAAATACAGTAATAGGGTATGGGATTTTATTGGCAGTTTCATTTCCTGGATATTATTTAGCTATACGCAATTATTCAGGAAGAACGTTAGATTTGATTTCTATAGCAATCTATTATTTTGTTGTTACTGGGTTTGCAATAATTATAGGCGAATATTTTGTTATTAAATTATGGTTGAATAAATCCATTAAATACAAGAAGATAGAGATTATAAGCAAGTGGGAAAAGAAAATATATGTTATGATTTTTTTGAGTTTTCAAATAGCTGGAATGATTGTGTTGATAGTATTACAAAATGCATCAATATTATTTTTGTTATCGGGTTGTTGTTTGACGATAGTCTGGTTAATTAGAGATACAATTTATATTTCAGCTGATGATCTTATATATAATGCTCGTAGAATTCAAATCAATCAGATAGATAAGGTTACTAAGGTTAATCGGAATAGTTTGAAATTTGTTTTTAAAAATGGATATACATATATAATCAAATGTCGCAATCTACGCATAGCGGACGAAATAGCTAAACTTATATTTAGTGCTCAAAAAAGTACTTATGGAAAGAGTAAAAGGTATTAGCGATGTATAGATTAGAAAAATTGACAATTCAAATACTAAAATCTATAGGGGTTAGGAGAGGCTGTTATGATTTTAGGAATGAATTATAGTAAGAGAAAGAATGGGAATTGTAGGGAAACATTAGAAATAATCGGTTCATTTATTTCCCCAAATGAGTTTCCTATTCTTGATATTCCGGATTTTTCAATTAGAAGCTGTTGTGATTATAATTATGTATGTTTTAAGACTGGTTCTTGCACTGCGAACGATGACTTTTTAGATGTTTTGGATCTGATGCGCAGGGCGGATGAGATTATTGTAACTATTCCGGTATATAGAGGACATCTTTGCTCAGAATATTATAAATTTCATGAGCGGATATGTGGTGTTTATAGATTAGATGACGATAAATTGGTGGCTGATTATTTAGATAAGACAAAGTTTATTTTATTTGTTAATTGGGGTGCCGGATATGAAGAAGCAATAAAAGAACTGGAAAGAGATATAAAGTCTTATGGCGGTTATTCTAAGATTATACCGGTTTCAAGTAGAGATTATGCTGAGAGCCCGATTACCGGTGGCTTGAAGGATAGGCCAGAATATATAAGGATGATTAAAGAAGAATTTGCGCTACGCTAAAAGTTGCATCAATATTTATATTTTCAAACAATAGAAGATAGCATGTTCGAGACGAAGATGAGGTGAGTATGAAAAAAATCAGTAGCTATTTAGGAAAATTTATTATGGGACTCTTAATAATTTTTACACTATGGCAGGTCCTTGACTATAATGATATCCTTAATCATAAAGTGATTAATCACACAGTTGAAGCAGGTGTTTATATTGACGGCCTTAGAACAGAAGATATATCTGTAAATATCAATGGAAAATACTATCCAAAGCTTTTTAAAGCGGATAGTTTTTGGGGAAGGTTTGAAGTGCCTTATCTAAGTGAAACAACAGAAGATGATAGTATTGCAAATATCATTTGGTATGATAAAAAAGGAAAAAATAAAAGTCGTCAATACCAGCTGATTTCTTTCTTTAATAATCGTGGCGATATTCAACGTATCAAAAGTACGCATACGATTATGATTAATCGGAGTATGGATGAATTTGTTTGGAGATTGGAAACAGGTGAAGTCATTGCGACTTCAGATAAAGTGTTTTTAGAAAGTTTAATAAAGCCTTGATAGGGGGAGAACAATGGAGCGAATAATAAAAATTAGAGAAAAGGTCTTTTTTTTAATGATTTTTTATGTGTACATTCTCGTTATAGGAGTGTATTTAATGAACGAAAGAACGTATGCATATAATGAATCGGTTCAACTATTAAGAAATCAATACTTTATGTATATTTATGTGGGAATATTGATTTATTATGTTGGACGAGGCATTCAAGAAGTGTTGATATACCATCGGATGAAGGATACATGGATGGAAAAAATGTATTCACCAAGCACTAAGGAGATAATAGTGAAAATAGTCCTTGTTATTATTAGTCAAATTCTTTTTTGGATTGGATTTATGACCAATTATGACTTACTCAGCTTTTTTTCAATTACCATGGGTGTAATACTTATTCCGAATATAATGAAAGCTTCAATATTTCAAACGAAGCAGTACTTAGTCTGCTCAGGAGTGAAGTATTATTACCAAGATATTGATGAAGTCACGGAGAGCTTTTTGTATAAGATTGAATTACAAGTAAAAGGGAAATCTTCTATAATTTATTGTGGCAACGCAAAAAAACAAAAATTAGTGAGCGAAATTTTAGCAAACAGCTGTTGGAGGAAAAGATGAATCAAATATATCAATTTGAATCGGAACGATTAGGCTTTAGATTTTGGAATACTGGAGACCAGCTACCTTTTTTTAAAATGAACGCAGATAGTAAAGTTATGGAATTCTTTCCCAAAACCTTGAGTCGAGAAGAGTCCGATGCCTTTATTGAAAAAATCAAGGCACATTTTGAGCGCTACGGTTATGGACTGTGGGCAGTTGAACTTAAATCAACTCGTGAATTCATGGGATTCATAGGATTTCATACAGCCACTTTCGAAGCTGAATTTACGCCCTGTGTCGAAATAGGATGGAGACTTGATCAACGGTTTTGGAATAAAGGGTATGCGACAGAAGGGGCAAAAAAATGTCTTGAAGTTGGTTTTGAACAACTAAAATTGGATAATGTATATTCCTTTACGGCAAAGCTGAATAGACCGTCAATAAAAGTAATGGAAAAAATCGGATTAAAGTATCAAGGCAGTTTTTTTCATCCCAACATAGATATAGACCATCCACTAAGATGTCATGTTTTATATAGAATAGATAGAGAAACATACTAGATAAAAAGATTTTAGGAAAGAGGGAGAGATATGAGGACAAGAATTTTAGGATATGGTACGGAAACAATAATACAAATAATTTTTCAACTTATTTCGTTAGTAGTTTTTATAGGTTTGATTATTGCTGGACTATATTGCTTATTTTTGCTTATTAAGGTATTAAAAAAATCCTTGATTGCACTAGATGTTTATATTGCCAAGAATAGAGAGGATAATCATAAAGGAGAGATATGATGAAATATTCATGTACAGTTATATCGGTAAGTGATGTAAACCAATCAAGAAAGTTTTATGAGGAATTGTTTGGACTTGAAGTATAGAGAAGCTATGAAAAAAGTCATTCAAAGATTTCTTAAAAATGGCTGGTCTATGGAAGAGATTTCCAAAAAAATGAAAGCATCTGTTTCAGATTTGGAAAAGCTCGTTATATGATTAAAAGGAGAATTAATATGAAAAAACTAGTTATACTAATCTTGTGTTCAATACTGTTTGTTGGATGTAATCAAGGTGAAGAAGCAGCAGAAGTGGTTGAACAGGTAGATTTTGTTACAGAGGATGATGCAGAAGCTGAAGTAAAGAAGGGCCCTGACTTAGGTGATAAGCAGATGGTCTATGATTTTTTGAAAGGCTCATATCTGAATTCATTGGCATATGAGGTAACTCCAGAAATGTTGGACATCAATTATATGGATGTCACAGGAAATGGATCTGATGAAGGGGTTGTGACGATTAGTGGATGGAATGCTGCTTTTGTTGGAATAGACAGTGATAAGTTCGTATTGTTGGGGACAACAGACCTTGCTAAATCTTTGAATGATGTGCGATTGGAAGACGGCTTTATTATTTTTGAAGTGGTTTATTCGGGGACCGGTACGGCGACAACCATGGAAAGTATATATGGATTTGACGGAGAAGCGGTTGTTTATCTTGGGCAAATTACGGTTGAAGGATATGAGGCAAATGGTGATATTGTTATCACTTCAGATCGGAAGGGGAGTTACACTGATTTCGAGAATACCGTTAGTCGTAAAAACGAGGCCACTGGTGAATACATGACTTATACATCAAAAAATTATAGCTTTGATGAGAACAATTTTAGTTATTCGGTACAGGATACTTTTCTATTTGATGTGAATAATAATGATATGGTCCTAAAAAATGTGTCTGTCGGAGATTTTTATAACGGATTTACGGTTAGTCATGTTGAGGCCACTGATGACCAAATGGCTTTGGATCTTAGAGGGAATAAAACTGTTGAGGGTCGATTGTCTGTCGAGTATAATGAAATGTATGAAGAAGATGTTATTATTTTTGAAGTGGATGAGCCCCTGATTGAAGTGAGCTTTATCCATGAATTCAAAGATGATCTAGAGCCGGAAACTTATTTTGTTCTATTGAATTTTGGTGAAGGCAGTTATAGAATAAACAATATTGATGAGTTTATAGGAGATGAAGATGTAGAAGCGATTAAATCTATGGGCGAATTAGTTGTACAGGTGGAGATTAAGTCGCTGTATCAGAGCGCTTACTTTCGAAGTGAAGGATATCCGAGATCTGCTACTGTTAACAATATTGTGTCATTAAGTGAAGACTTTGACTTTGTAGGTGTAGATAACACAGTGTCTATTGATCAAGTGGAAATCGGTGATGTCTTCGGTAATCTTACAGTATCAAATATTGCCTTTGACGGTAGGGAGCTTATTGCAGCTTTTGACTGTAATAATCTTCTTATGGGTGAGTTATACGCATTCTATGATGAACTGAATGATGAATATGCTTATTATTTGGAGTCTGAAGATTTTGAAGCCTTAACAGATATGAATATTGAGTATACTTTTAACAATGGTTATACAGGTAATATTACAGCCGCGTCTAATCGTCTGTCCATAAGTTCGCTATTGAGTGAAGAAGACGCACAATTATTGAATAGTGGTGAAAGGTTAGAGGTTTGGGTAGAGGTGAATGGATATTATGAATGGATGCTGGCGGAGTCAGAAGGCTATGCTGAGTGGCTAGTTAAGGAGTATGGAAATTAGATCGATCTCTGAGAAAGTAAGATTGTTTTTCAGATGTTTTGGAGCGGCGTTTCTATGTGTTTTTTGCATTTAGTACACAATTTATCAGAGAGGGTAACCAATGATTACTAATCGAAAAAAAATAGTACGATATATAATTGTTATTGTTTTTATAATTTTTGCTTGGGGAATTTTCGCTCATTTTCAATATAATTATATTACAACAAATAAAAAAATTAATGCTCAAGAAGAATTTCTTAAAGCAGAAACCAGTATTCATTCAGCCATAAATCAAACAACAATATTTATATATGCCTTAAAAGGGTTTACTGCCTCACAGATAAATACTGGAATTACCGATGAAAGTTTCAACGCATTTTCTAATGAAGTGCAAAAATCAATGGATAACATAAAGAATTTTTCGATTGCACCAAATAATATCCAGCAATTTGTTTTTCCTATTGAGGGGAATGAAGCAACCATTGGCCATAATCTTGCAAAGGATGAACGAGAAACGGTGAGAAGGGATATTGAGCAAGCAATGAAGACAAATGAAATCGTTGTTAGCGGGCCATATGAATTACGCCAAGGTGGCTTGGGATTAATTGTAAGAGCGCCGATAATGGAGGGAGAGAGTTATTGGGGGCTCATTAATATTGTTGTTGATATGGATGCCATACTAGATGATTTAAATCTTGAAGGAACTTATTCCAAGCTTAATATTTCACTTGCCACAGAAAAGAGTGACGTTTTTTATGGGAAGGATATAGAGCATAAAAATCCAGTTCTTAGAAAAGAAATTACTTTTTTAAATGATCACTGGATTATGACCGCGGATTACTCAGATATGTATTATAATGAACAAAAACGTGAACTATTCATAAACTTAGGAACGAGTCTACTTATATTTTTGTTAATTGCATTTACGATTATAAATGGTTTTTATAAGAATTTTTTATTGTCTAATCAAGTACATGATCTTGTATATACGGATACACTGACATCACTTAAGAATAGAAGAGCTTTAATCAAAAAACTTGAAAATCTTATTAGTAACAATAAAAAATTCAATATTGTATTTATCGATATAGATGATTTTAAGAATGTTAACGATACATTAGGGCATACGGTAGGAGATCGGTTACTTAAGCAAATTGCGTCTAGACTTGTGTCTTTTGAAAACAAAGCATTACAAGTATATCGATGGAGTGGGGACGAATTTATTCTCCTTATTAACGAACACTATTCACAAGAGAATCTGACGAATTTGTTGGAACCCTTAATGAAGGAACTAAAAAAACCATATTTAGTCGATGCGAATAGATTCGATATATCCTGTAGTATTGGGACAAGTGCTTATCCACAGGATGGTAACAGTTATGATGATATTATTAAATATGCGGATATAGCTATGTATTATGTGAAAAAAACCGGTAAAAATCGGATTCAGATGTATAATCAAAATGTAGGCAAGCAATATTACGATGAGATTAATTTTGAAGAAAAACTCATCACAGCCTTGAAGGATAATCAAATGAAAATGTATTATCAACCGCAGGTGGAGATTACAACCGGGAAAATCGTTGGAGTTGAAGCACTGATTCGGTGGCAAGAAGCTAATGGAGACTGGATATCTCCGGGTATATTTATTCCTATTGCAGAAAAGCATAATCTTATCGATCGGATAGATGACTTTGTTATATCTAATGTATTAGACCAACTTAAAGCATGGAAAGCAATGGAAATACCACTAAAAATTAGTATTAATATATCGGCCAAACAATTTCGCCGCGAGCTAGCAGAAAAAATACTACAATTAATGGAAACGATGGAAATCAATCCTGAATATTTAGAAATCGAGATAACAGAACGACTAAAAATAGAAAATATTGATATAGCGATTGATGTTATTAAGATTTTTCGAGATGCAGGAGTAGGCATTGCCCTTGATGATTTCGGAGCGGGATATTCTTCATTGACCTATCTAAGTAAACTTGACGTAACAACGATTAAAATTGATTTTGATTTAATCTCTAGAATTACCCATGATTCATATAAAATTGTAAAATCAATCATTGCCTTAGCCAAGGATTATGATTTAGAGTTAATCGCAGAAGGTGTTGAAGAGCTTAAACAATTGGAAATATTAGAAAAAATGGGTTGTCAAATATATCAAGGGTTTTATTTTAGTGAAGCAGTGGAAGCCAAGGAAATTGAAAGCTTTTTAATAAATAAAAAATGACCGAATAAAAATTCAATGGTATGAAAATTCATCCCGGATGGAGGTGTATTTTGAAAGATTACATAACAAAAAGAATCAATTGGAAAGTCGTTATAATTTCGGCAATCCTCTTTGTTTTGTTTATAGCAGTCGTGTTACCGAATGTTTCAGCATATACAGAGGAGGTAGTAGGCGGTCTAGAATCTCCGGATACAAGTTTCTTTTACAGCGGAGCTGATTTGTATCGGATTGCAGAAAGTTATGGTGAAGATGGTCGTAGTAACTATGTATTGCTAAGATGGACATTTGATGTGGTTTGGCCTTTAGTATACTTATTCTTTTTATTTTCACTGAGTGTTCAGTTGTCGAAATCATTTAAAAGTAAATGGCTCAATCATATACATTGGATACCGATTTTAGCTACAGTATTTGACTTTTTAGAAAACATCCTCATCACTATCGTTATGGTTATATTTCCGGTCAAAATATTATGGCTAGGCAATATAGCCGCTATGTCTACACTAGCCAAATGGGTTTTATTATATGCA
>ASRK01000155.1_pt1 | contig 12264 bp, 20 predicted proteins | sample 693218 | NCBI WGS metagenome assembly ASRK01 (sample SAMN02169240, study PRJNA158439) | bioreactor metagenome | isolation source: day 48 sample from continuous culture bioreactor inoculated with sediment... | place: Germany: Bremen
CCAGAAGATTAATTATAGACAGCTTCCGTAAGCCGAATCACCTAACAGGAAGTTGTCAACATCGCAAGCCATCTAGGTATTCAAAGTGAGAAAAATAAGCGAAGCTTTGCGACGTCAACAATTTCCGGAACGTTATAAGACAGATATTGCTCTTCGGACGGAATAGAATTACAAAGTGTTGAAGAGTATTAAGATTATTAGAATGATAATTCATGAATTATATGAAAGTACCATCTTACAGTTAGATAAAAGAAAGGGATCAAATGAAAATAGAAGTAGTTAGGGCAGATTCACCAGAAATCGTAATGAACTTATTTCAGTACTATATTTATGACATGTCTGAGTATACTGGATTTAAACCTAATTTGGATGGAACATTTACAGTAGATGAGAGTATCGTTAATTTAAATATGTATTGGACTTGTCAAGAACATTATCCATATTTTATAATGGTTGATGATGAGATTGCAGGATTCTCACTAATAAGAAAATATCCTTTCGATAATGACTATTTCGATATTGGGCAGTTTTTTATTCTTAGAAAATTCAAAAATAAAGGTGTAGGAAGAAAAGCATTTGAACTATCTGTCAAAGGACATCCTGGGAAATGGATTACTAGAGTTTTACCAAATAATAATGGAGCATACAAATTTTGGTATAAAGTTATTTCCGAGCTTTCAACTGTTCCGGTAGAAATAAAAAAAGAATTTTATCTGAAAAAAGAAATGACATACTTTTATTACTATATTTAAAGATTATAATAAGAAGAAAGTTGGTGCGGATGTTATCCGTAATATCCAAAACGTTAGCTGAAAGTTCCTGCTAGTTTTCTTGTTGAAAGGATATATATATGAAAGAACTTGGATTAAGAATTGACTTAGATGGTACTTGAAGATGGACCACAACTTGATACAGGCGCATTTACACGGATGCTTGAATATCATGCAGTTAGCTTAGCGAAACTATATTGTTCGGGAAGCCTTCAAGAGAGTTGTTTTTTAAGGAGAATGAAAATGAGAGTAAATAATTGTTTTTTTAGAGGGATTGCTATAATGGTAATCATGTTGTGTGTTTTAAAGTTTTATTCATTTGAAAGTGATGCTAATGAGAACTATGAAGTTTACGCAGATAAATTGAATCAACTTGGTATTTTTAATGGGACTAGCGAAGGATATGAATTAGATAGAGCTCCAACCAGAGTTGAAGCTGCGGTAATGTTTATTAGACTTTTGGGGCTTGAAGATTTTGTTTTGCAGCAGAACTTTTCACACCCATTCGAAGATGTACCAACATGGGCAGAACAGTATATTGGTTTCTTGTATGAAGCAAAACTTACGAATGGTACTAGCGAAACAACATATGGATCAAACGATACTATATCGGCAGATATGTTTATGACATTTGTATTAAGGGCACTTGATTATAACGATCAAACGGGAGATTTTTCTTGGGATGAAGCGCTTGAATTTGCATACGATATAGAATTAATAACACCTGAAATATACGATGAATTAATCGAGAAGAATTTTCTTAGAGCACAGTTATCTCAATTAAGTTATTTGGCGTTACAAATGCCTTATAAAAATTCTAAAATTACTATTGCAGAAAGATTAATTGTATATGATAGCATTGATGTTAAAATGGTTGTGGAAATGGGAATTGTCACTCCGGAAAATGCACTGGCAATGATTAGGTCCAGACAACTGACAGAAGAATCAAATAAGGAGAAAGAATATATTGTACCCATATCAGAGGAAATATTGAGATGTTTAATCGAGCAAGATATGACAGCTTTGAAGGAAATGTTTTCTGAAGACAGACAAGATTCAATTGTTTTTGACGAAGTATTTGAATATTTTACTTGTGATGAATTTGTTAATGCTGAAATTAAGGATTCAGCAGGTGGAGGCTCAAGTTGGAGTGACGGGGAGCGAGTTGAATGGAATGTTACGCCTGAGATAAGAAATATTGAAGTTGTTATTTATGATGAAAATGGCAATGCAATAACTCAATATTATAGTATATATTATAAATTTCAAATTGTAAGTGAAGATAAATCGCTTGAAGGGATTCAGTATATTATACTTAGTAAACTTGATGAGAATATGAATAGAATTGATTCTATTGAAATTGGTCACTAGTAGATTGCTATGGACAAAATAACACATGAAATGCGGATTAATCGTTAGCAACAAATACAAGGATGATAAAGCATTCAAATGGTTGTATTATTGTTTGTGGAGACACAGTAAAACAAGTAAAATGTTAAGAGATGAGTTATAAATGAGTTAAGTAAAGAGAGGATCTTATGGATGATTTGGTTAGAAACGTGGCAAAAGTATTAAATTCTCACGGTATATTATGGGGGATTGGTGGATCTTACTTATTAAAAGCCTATGGTATTGTTGAAGAGGTTCATGATTTAGATATTATTGTGGCAGAAGAAGACCTTATAAAAGCACTGGATAGTTTGGATGCGATAGCAAAACGTCAATTCATACCGATGAAGAAAGAGTACAAGACACGACATTTTTTTGTATATTCATATGAAGGTTTAAGTATAGATGTTATGTCTGGTTTTAGAATTGAACACTCGCAAGGAGTCTATGAATTTATGTTTGATGAAGCATCGCTTGTTAAAAAGAAGGAGAAGGACGGCGTGATCCTTCCTTTTACAAGCCTTGAAGACTGGTTGATTGCATATAAGCTGATGCGAGGACGCCAAGTAAAGGTTGAGATGATTGAAAAACACCTAAAGTCAGAAGGCATCAGTCACAAAAATTTATTAGAACGTGACTTAAAGCAAAAATTACCTCAAGAGATAAGGGAGTATATTAAAGCCATACTTAAGGAGAACTCAATATGAAAATATTTGTAAAGATTGGAAGCATAGTACCATCAGTTATCTTATTTATTAGTTTGCTATTTGCAGTTATTGCACTTAATGCCCTTAATCCAGAAGCTGAGATACCTGTTCCATTAAGAATTCCAATGATTGTATGGCTAGTGCTATTACTTATTTCGGTATTACTAATTTGGGTATTTATAATTGGAGATATCGTTCATATTTTTGGATATAATAGAATGCTGAAAACGGGACAGAAAGTTGGATGGTCCTTAGCAATATGGTTTTTAAGTATTGGAGCAATTCCATTGTATTGGTATATTTTTTTGAAAGACCAAAAAATAAATCGTGTACTGACTTCTTCTGAAGAAAAAACCATATAGTACCATGTTAGTTAGAGTATAATAGTTGTGAGAGCTATCGAAAGAGGTGAATAGCATAGGTATTCCGACTGATTCTCTCCAAAAATGTAAAGAGATAACAGAAGAAGATGCAAATTTAAATAATGGCTTTCCATTCGTAGCCCTTATTAATATTGATACTATGGGAAGTGAGTTTAGCTATTTGACAGAGGATAGACAAGGATGGAACAAATTTATTAATATAATTAGAATATAATATACTTATTTCATAATATATATAAGTAAGAGTGATCCTCTTCTATATGGAGTTAATTAAAAACAACGAATTTAAGTTTCATGAAATTATAGAGGGACAAAATGATTGAGATTAAACGAATTACCGAAGCAAACAAAAATGACATTAATATTACGAATGAACCCTTTAGCTTGTGGGGAAAAATGATACCAACCTATGATGGTAACAGGTGGGCTTATTCAATCGAAAAATTTGAAGAAAATAAAATCAGTGAGATGGTATTTCCCGATGAAAACTATGATTTTGATACACGAAAAAAAGAGTGTTTCTTTGTCGGTGCCTATAATGAAGGTGGAAAGTGTGTTGGTCTTGCAATTTACAAACATGACTGGCTTAAATATTTATATCTCGAAGATTTAAAAGTATGTAAAGCGTATCGAGGGCGTAGTATTGGTAAACTATTGTTGGATGAAGGTAAAAAGATTTCTGCGGATAACGGTTATCGAGGTATTTATACAATTGGCCAAGACAACAACCTTTCTGCTTGTTTATTCTATATAAAATCCGGATTTACAATAGGTGGCTTAAATACACATGAATATAAAGGAACGAATCAAGCAGATAAGAGTAATATTTATTTTTACCTAGATTATTAAAAAGATAATTTGTATTGAGGGTCAATTTATACTTAGATCAAGTGAAATTCAAGAACGATAATATTTGAAGATGTTCATATTATAGTAGATGATTTAATAGGGGTATGAATATGGTATTAGTTATCATGAGTCAGATACGTGATTAGTTAGAAAATGAAGGAATAATATAAATTACAAATAAATAAATATGAATGCGAGGTACATATGAAATTACATAACTTAATAATAATGTTTTTTGTAGTGTTGATAGTGATTGGATGCAATTCAAAACCAAGAGATATTTATTTTGATGGAAACACCTATTCTCCAGAAGAAAATGCTGACTCGGAACAAGTCAAATATTCCATAGAATCGAATATCATATCAGATAGTAAGGTCCCACACCTGTATCTACAGCAAAGGGGCCAATCGGTAGAAGTGACATATGATGGACAGAGGTATTTGGTATCAGGCACGGTTGATAATCTTAAGGTCGAGTATCCAGATGGAAATACATACTCTTATAATAGACGAACTTCAGGCAGTGTGACGGTCTCTTCAGGATCGGGGTCTCCTGTCGGCTATCCTGAACTAGAAGATTTTAGTGTCTTTGTTGAGATGAAGAAGGGTAATCTTTCCGTAGATGGTAGTGAATTAGGACTAGGTTTTCTTTTACTTGTTTTCGGTGCAATCGGTGCAGCTAGCCCAAGATTGTCATGGTACTTGAGTAAAGGATGGATGTATAAGGAGCTTGAACCAAGCGATTTGTATCTTGGATTTGCTAGAGTCGGAGGATTTATAGTAGTAGGTGTTGGATTTATTATGATGGTTTCATCATGCAGTTGAGTTATACTTGTTAGCAAACAAAGGTGTTTTTTTATAAAATAATAAGGAGAAACATATGAATGAAATTTACGGAATTATTGTATTAATATTATTTGGAATAATTATATCAAGAGTTGCAAGAAGCATTGGAACAAAAATTGGTTTTTCTAAAAAAATGAAAAAAATATTAAAAAGATAAAAGAAATTAGAGGGTATCTTATGAAGAAAAAAAGAGGGCTAATATTACTTTTTGTGGTAATGATAAGTATAGTTTGCATCGCTATAGTAAGTAATAGAGATAAAGGTGGAAAAATAAATATATCGAGTGAAATTACAGATAATATAGCAGAAATTCATAACGAAGCGAGACCTTTGGATTCATATTCAGACAAGGAAGTAGAACAATACCCTGAACTACAGAATATATTTGAGAAGGTAAAGAACGTTGATACATCATCGACTGCCCATAAAAATATTCAAGTAGCATATGGAGATCTATATACATCTACAGTAATAACATCTTACGCAGGTACAATCATTTATCGATCGTTACCAAGACTGGTGTTTACTGTTTCGGATATAGGAACAGCAGGAAGTTCAAATATTGCTTGTCAATTAGATATTATTGAATCTGTCAATGTAAATGGGGAAGTGGATATGGATTGGCAAAATGCTATTATATACAAGAATATATCAAGTGAAATATCTTGTGGTGATAACACGAATTTTACTAGTAATCTAAAATTAAAAGGAGAGACAAGGAGCGATACAAGAAATTTTATGCAAGTTCTCTTCGGTGCAGATAAGTTTAGTAACGCGATTCGTTCAAGGGATTCAAAAAAAAATTATAGGGTCGATATGCGAAAAGAAGAATTGAATGATACGCAACATTATTTAAATATGATGTCAAGTATGTCTACAGTTGATTCAAGCAAAACGGAAAACCATTTGACACATGCAAACACACAGTGGAGTTTTGATGTTTATTTTTATAGGGGATCATTAATGCCAGTATACAATAATGTCATAATAACATGTGATACTGAATATTTAGTGAATTTAAGTTAAGGATCTATTAGTAGTAAAGCAGGAAGGTAAAAAAAGAATATATAAATAGGGAATTTTCTATGTTGTAACACATTCACGTCTATCGGAGTGGGTGAATAAAACCGATATGAAGGAGTTCATTAATTTATGAATAATTTGATTTATAAAGTGACAGCATTTACGGATGAAAAAAATGGGGGCAATCCGGCAGGAATTGTCCTCAATGCAGATGAATTCTCTAGAGATCAGATGTTAAGTATTGCAAAAGAAATTGGTTTTTCTGAGACGGCATTTGTAATGCAGTCAAACGTGGCAGATTATAAAGTTCAATTTTTTACCCCTGTAGATGAAGTTGACTTATGTGGACATGCCACCGTTGCAGTTTTTAACTTATTAAGAGACATTGGCAGAATAAAGAGAGGCGATTATACGCAAGAAACAAAAGCTGGAATTTTGAAAATTCAAGTTTTTGAAAACTCGATTTATATGCAACAAAATTTGCCAAGATATGATGAGCTTATCGATGAAGAGGAAATCTATCCTTGCTTTGAAAATGAACTTCAGGGACAAATAATGGACTTGCCTATTCAAATGGTATCAACCGGTTTAAAGGATATTTTGCTGCCGGTAAAAGACTTGGATACATTATTGTCCCTTAAACCAAATGTAGACCGGATTCATAAAATAAGTGACAAATATAATGCTGTTGGTATTCACGCTTTTTGTATACAGGCATTAGATCAAGGAGATGTTCATACAAGAAACTTTGCACCAAGATATGGAATCGACGAGGAGTCAGCGACCGGAACATCGAACGGCGCATTAGCATGTTATCTTAATAAGTATTTGAATCAAAAGTTTGAGGATGAATTTGTCATTGAACAAGGATATTGTATGAATAGACCATCAAAGATTCTAGCCAAGTTGATAAGTGAAGGTGATGAGATAAAAGAAGTTTATATCGGAGGAAGTGCGATTTCTTTATAAATGCTGAATATATTGCACCGGGATTTTCGTATCATGAAACAAGAATTAGTTTTGTAAACAAAATTATTTCAATAGGGATAAGGATGCAATAATTTTTATGGTGAGAAATTAACAATGTTCATAGGAGAATAAATAATGTTATTAAAAAAGGAAAAAATTCTTCAATATAGTCGCGGTATTTTTAAGTCAAATTCAAGGTATCAGATACATGAGTATATGACTAGAAGCGGTTATAGTCCAAAACATAAAATTTACAGACCTTCTGTGTGATTTTTTAATAATCATCTACAGACAGGTCTATTCTCATATTTATCTTATCTATTGTGTAGAACGTTCACAAAACTAGTCTGGATATGGAGGAGGTGAATCACTTGTATATATTATTATCATTAGTACTTATTATTATAGGCAGTATTATGTTTTTTAAACCGAATGTTTTTTACAAGATAACAGAATCCTGGAAATCTGATACGTATGGTGAGCCAAGCTATCTATTTCAGTTATCAACTAGAGTGGGCGGCCTTATATTCATTCTTGTAGGTTTTTTGGGCTTTATTGTGTTCTTTTTTTTCAATGAATAAAGCGTTAGGGTTAAAATATAAGCTTAGGAGGGATTTGTCATAAAAGGAGAAGATGAAAGTATAATTATTGAAAGATGTCGGAGGAGAATTTAATGTTAGAGTCAAAACCTATGAATATTTACAAATGGATTTTAAATAACAAGTTTTTAACGATTTGTGTTTTATTTACTGTATTTACTATGCTTGATACGATACCAATACTATTGGGATGGTGGCCACCTAAAACTGGAATTAATGCTTATATACATTTGCTAGGAAGACTGTTTTTACATTCAATTCTAGTATTTGGAATATTTGTATATGATCGATTGAAGAGAAAAGTAAAGTCGGGAATATTAGTTTATATCATTGTTTTTTTTATTTCTTGGGGGATGTTGTTAGGATATTTACTAATAAATACATTGTTTGTTGAATTACATCCTGATGCTTTTAAAGATGCGACAAGAAGTTATATATTCATGTATTTACTATTTGGAATTGTTGCGTTGATTGGTTCCAAGATACGTAGTACCATTCATAATAAAAGAAAAAAGGGAGAGATCGATATATAAGAATATAAACAGCAGATTTGATTTGAGTTTAAATTTTCGTTTAGAACTTCGACGAATAGACTGTTTCCAACATGCAAAGAAAGAAGGAGTAATAATGAATGTAAAAGGTAGTAAATTGGATATGAAGTCTGCAGCAAAAAAGATATTTAAATATATACCGATAAGTGGTGCGATTTTAGGGCTAATATTCGGGATAGTATCAGTTCCATATAAGCAATTCTCATCCAATGGGAAAATAGTAGAAACTGTTGTGACACCTTTAAGTGACTATCTAATAGCTTTATTATATACAATGATGGCAACCATTGCATTCTTGAGTTTGGTTGGATGTATAATATTATTACTTGTTTTTTTGTTTAATATAATAAATAGTCTGTTTGGTAACTTCGGATAACGATACATTGAACAACAAAATGGAGAAGAGTTTATGATAGAAGACATGTATTTTAGTAGTAGTATGTTATTTCATTATACAAAGCTTCAAACAGCGCTGGAATTAATTCTTACATCAATGCAATTAAGATTTTCGTCATTCAGAAATGTTAATGATCCTCATGAAAGAGGATACAAGTCGCTATCCTTGAATTGGACTAATCGTGAACCAATTGATGAATCATTGATAGATTACAATAAGTATCAGCGAGAAGTCGATTCCATAAGACAAGATGAAAGCAAGCTTTTATGTTTTTCGAAGAATACCAGTACAATTGTAAAAACGGGAAGTTCTGTTTTAGATACAGATTTATATTATAAGACAGGTTTCTTTAAGATGCGTATGTGGGCACAATATGGTGACCTTCATCGAGGCTTATGTTTGGCATTTTCTAGGGACGAAATGGTAGAGGAGATAAAAAAAGAGTATGGAGAGTTCAAACTTTATAGAGGCGATATAAAGTATAAAGATTCGTCGCTAGATATGAGAAAAGCATATCATATTGAGCTTAATAATAAAGCATTAGAGAATTTTAGAGAATTTTTCATTTCAGAGCATTTAATAAAGCATAGAGATGATTTGTTTTTTACAAAAAATACAGATTGGAGAGATGAATTCGAATATAGATTACTTTTGCTGACGGATAACATGAAATCAGATTATTTTGTTCAGATTAAGAACTCGTTGAAAGCCGTTTTTTGCGGATTAGATTTTCCGGACGTATATATGAGCGCATTAAGGAATTTACTCAAGTATACTGATGTAGAAATTTATAAGTTAGATTTAAGTAATGGTGTTCCATCTGTGATGCAAGTGAATTGATTCTTTGGTCTTAGATATTCTTTTAGTATGAATAAGTATAAAGGAGTTAATATGATTAGACAAGCAAAAAATGATGATTTGGAATCCCTTTTGGTGATTTATAATGAAGGCATTATGAAAGGAACAGCCTCTTTTGAAGAAAGGCCACTCACGGATGAAGAAGGTAAACAGTGGTTTGCTGACCATCAAGGCAGATTTCCAATACTGATATTTGAAGAAAAATCACATATTCAAGGCTATGTCACAATATCACCCTATGGACATGAAAGAGAGACGGCTTATTGTAGCGTGGAATTATCAATTTATATTGATGAAAGAGCTAGGGGCAAAGGTGTTGGAGGCAAACTGTTGAAGGCTATGATTGAACGAGTAAGACAGGATAAAAGAATCAAAACGATTATATCTGTAATAACAGAAGGGAATGAGGGGAGTGTACGTCTTCATGAAAAAAATGGATTTGTGCTTAATGGAAGATTAAAAAATGTGGCTAAAAAACATGGCCAACTGTTAAATATACTATTCTATCAAAAATTGGTTTAGTTGGTTAATCTATAGGAACGATAAATAACAACAATAAATAATTGCACGCAATTTAGGAGGGGATTATGAAGTATAAAAAGATTTTTTTGTTTTTTGGATTAGCTGCTTTATTAGTGACAGGCTGTAATCAAGAAGACAATTCAGATGAAGAAAAATACGAAGCATTAAAACAAGATTATGAGACGCTAGCCTATGAGGTAACAGGTCTTGAAGAAGATTTGAATGCACTTATGAAACGGGAGGAAGAGGATAAGCAATTAATAGCTAACTATGAGAAAAAAATTGAAAGATTGAACAAAGAACACAAGGAAGAAATATGGGAATTAGAAAATGAAGCATTTCGATATAAGCAAGAGGCGAATTTTTGGGAACATGGAATAAGCGTAGATTTTGAAGGTGAACCGGAACTAGTATTTAAAGCGGAGTCAATAGCGGGAATACATATAGGGGATACCTTTAAGGAAGTAATGGAACAATTCGGAAATGAATTTGAAGTTCTTTTTTCAGATGATGGTTTCGAACCGGTGGCACTATTTGATAATTTTTCGGTTAGTGTTAGCGAAGGGAATTACTGTGTCACGGAAGTATTTGTTTCGAGTAACAAGTATCAAACATCTCTGGGGGCAAGTGTGGGAGATAATGCAATGGAAGTTATTAATACATATAAAGAATCATATCAATCAAATGAAGATGGATCCATTGATCCGGAGTATCCTAAGTGGTTTTTTGATTTAGGAGAGAATTATGTTATTCAATTTTGGATTGATACAGACGAACTAACGAAAGATTCCGTCATAACACGCATCAATTTAAGAAATTTTTACTACGGAGATGTGTAATAAAATAAAGAGAAGACCTACGAACTGAACGTCTAAAGAATCTAATTTTTAGGTAGAGAACCGGGAGCCCTTTCGTTTACAGTCGGCCTATTTTTCTTGGAAGATAAAGAAAATGTTTTGTGATTAATAAGTTGTGAGGAGAAAACGATATGAATAGAATGAACATCATATGTTTAGGTGTAAAAGATATGGCAAAATCAATTAAATTTTATCGAGATGGTCTAGGGTTGTATTTGGCAAAAGATGTTTGAACATAATGGCAATAGAAAACTAAGGAGATTTTTCTTTATTTGGAGTAGTGGTTATGATAGTCTTATGAATACTAAAAGCCCGTTATATAGGGCTTCTTGGGCTTTATGTTCATAATCACAGAGGCTCCATGTCAAGAAAAATCATGCTCAAACTTTATTGCCGTTTTAATCAATTTTATTTTGCCAAATACACTAGGGTTTAAAACAGATGAAAAAACGAATGATGCTAAAGTGGTTTTTTTTAATACGTCGGGTACAAAGCTCGAACTATATCCTATTAAACTATTAGCTAAGGATATTAATGAAAACAACCCGCCTGCAATTACCAGTGGATTCGCAGGAATAACACTTGCTTATAATGTAAAAAGTAAAGAAGAAGTAAATGAGGTTATTGAACTGGCAAGAAAAGCCGGAGCAAAAATCGAAAAAGAACCACAAGATGTGTTCTGGGGAGGGTATCACGCATATATTTCAGACCCAGATGGATATTATTGGGAAGTTGCATGGGGACCTAATTTTATGTTTGATAATGATGATATGTTAGCGCTTTAATGCGTTCATCGCAAACTCAGGAGAGGGTTCTACTTGAATGACCTTATATATTATGGAGATAGTTATAAGAAAATTTTAATCATTTTCGAAGAAAAATTAAGGAATCATCTGATAAAATAAAAAAAGATGATGGCAAAGGTATTCCTATGACCATTTTGAAGCGCCTATATATAATAGGCAAAAAACAAAAGGAGACAATTGTAAAGAAAAAAGTTGGATTCGGAATATTAATTTTTATCGAAATAGCTTGTATCGTTGGCATATATTTAGTAGGAGGTCAAGTGGGCCCGTGGCTATGGTCAATCTGTGTATTTATTATTGCACCAGTAGCAAGCATAGTACTTGTGATTCAAGTAATAATTGATAATCCGGTAAAAATGAAGTTTCCTATATGTTCAGAAGGTTTACCGATGGGAGTTAAAAAATGAATTTATTATTCCTTATACGATGGATGAAAATTATTAATTTGTTTTTTTAGAAGGGAATCATAGAGAATGGAAAAATATTTGGGACGAGGTGATGGTTCTCATATTTTAGTGTTTTTGCATTTAGTTTGGTTAGTATCTGGCTTGCTAAATAACGACTTCAATATAGGTGAGAGAAGAGGATGAGGGATGAGACAGTGGACTTTTTTAAAGCATGTTTTTTTGTCAATACTAGCAGTAGTGATATTTTGGTTAAGTAACCTGATTATGGAACTTTTTATTATAAGTAAAGCTACAGGAAATATATTTGGAGATATGGAAGCATCAGCAGCCA
>ASRK01000156.1_pt1 | contig 12247 bp, 9 predicted proteins | sample 693218 | NCBI WGS metagenome assembly ASRK01 (sample SAMN02169240, study PRJNA158439) | bioreactor metagenome | isolation source: day 48 sample from continuous culture bioreactor inoculated with sediment... | place: Germany: Bremen
GATTTCATATCCTTTAACCGCCGGAAGGCAGTGCATGGCAACGGCTTCGGGTAATGCTTTCGCCATTAAATCCGCGTTAATCTGATAAGGTCTTAACTGCTCAACACGCTCTTTACTCTTGTCTTCTTCTCCCATCGATACCCATACATCGGTGTATACAACATGAGAACCTTCAACTTCATTTATGTCATCAATAATGGTAATTTTTGATCCGGATGCTTTTGCAAACCCCTCACATTCCTTAACCAGGTCTTGGTCTGGCCATAAAAACGACGGTGCAATGATCGAAAAATCGATACCGACTTTTGAACAACCAATCATTAATGAATTCCCCATATTATTACGTCCGTCTCCAATATAGGTCATTTTTATCCCTTTTAATCTACCAAAGCTTTCTTTGATGGTCATTAAATCTGCTAAAATCTGGGTTGGATGATAGGTATCCGTCAGCCCATTCCAAACCGGAACACCACTATAGGCGGCCAAGGTATTGACTGTCTCTTGTTGAAACCCTCTAAATTCAATTCCATCAAACAGACGTCCTAATACACGTGCTGTATCTTCCACAGACTCTTTATGGCCTAACTGGATATCATTTTTACCTAGATATTCCGGATGCCCACCTTCATCAACACATCCCACGGTAAATGCACATCTAGTTCTTGTGGACGGTTTTTCGAAAATCAAAGCGATATTTTTTCCTTCAAGCAAATCCCCTTTGATTCCCATCATCTTTTTCTTTTTTAACGTAATCGCTAAGTCAACCAAATACTCAATTTCTTCTTTTGTATAATCCTTGAGCGTCAGCAAACTCTTTCCTTTTAAGTTTATTGCCATTTTCTCACCTCTTTGAATATATATTCATTATTTTTTATAATTATACTTCTTCTTGGTGATTTTGTCAACTCATCTCATCAGGTTCATGGGACATTATCGGTACGAAAATCTCTTCGATTTCTTCTTTATAATATTTTTTTTCAAAAACATTTGCCTGCTCTTCAAAATAGTCCTGTGAATTAATAACTTCCTTACCACGACGATCAATTCGATTATAGTTTTTATCTGCGTCTTTAATCTTGGCCTTAACAACATCTTTAAGTAAAATATCAATCATACCCATCACACGAGTTTTAATATGTTCTGCTTCCAACGGGAATAACAATTCTACACGTCGATTCAGGTTTCTGGGCATCCAATCAGCACTCGATAGATATAAATTCTCTTTTCCATTATTGTAAAAATAGAAAATACGGCTATGCTCCAGGTACTTTCCGACAATACTTCGAACCGTTATGTTTTCACTTACACCCTCGATTCCCGGGATTAAGCAACAAATTCCACGAACAATGAGTTCAATCTCAACCCCCTCCATAGAAGCCTTATAAAGCTCCTGCATCACTTCAAAATCGCATAGGGAATTCATCTTACAAATGATTTGTGCCTTCTTGCCTTCTCGCGCATATTCTGCCTCTCGACGAATCATATAAATGAATCGATCGCGCAATTGGGTCGGCGCCATAGTGATCTTATGCAATTTTGGCGGTTCTGAGTATCCGGAGAGTGTATTAAAAATTGCGGAAACATCCCGCCCCACTTGTTCATTGACTGTAAGTAGCCCCATATCCGTATAAAAACGTGCCGTAATATCATTATAATTCCCTGTACCTAAGTGAACGTAGCGACGTATCCCCTCATCTTCTTTACGAACAATCAAGGTCACTTTTGAATGGGTTTTTAATCCCACAAGCCCATATATAACATGGCATCCTGCTTTTTCAAGGCGTCTAGCCCATTGGATATTGTTTTCTTCATCAAATCGGGCTTTTAATTCTACAAGTACCGTTACTTGCTTACCTGCTTCAGCCGCTTCTGCAAGCGCTTGTATAATAGGAGATCGTCCGGACACTCGATATAAGGTTTGCTTAATAGCTAAGACAAGGGGATCTTTTGCTGCATCTTGAATCCATTCAACAACAGGCTCAAAACTTTCAAAAGGATGATTGAGAAATATATCTTTCTTTTTAATTGCTTCAAAAATATCCTCTTCTCCTAATAAGTCTTTTGGACGTTTGGGTGAGTAATCATTAAATTTAAGGGATTTTGTATTACTCATCCCATACACTTTCATTAAAAAGGTTAAATCAATGGGTCCATTAATTTTATAAATTGAACGGTTTTTGAGTTTTAATGCATCTTTCAAAAAGATTAAAATACGTTCATCCACTTTTTGGTCTATCTCTAAGCGAATGGCTTCTCCCCATTTTCTTTTTTTGATAGATTTTTCTATTTCTAACAAAAGATCTTCTGCTTCTTCTTCATCAATTGTTAAGTCCGCATTACGGGTAATACGATAAGGGGAGGCACATAAAACTTCATATCCCATAAACAATTTTGCTATATGATGCACTATAATATCTTTAAGCATCACAAATTGGCGTTCCCCTTCATTGACTGCCGGAATCTCTAAATAACGATGAATCATTGCCGGAACTTGTACCGTTGCAAAAAATTCCTGACCTTCTTTTTGTAAAATAACTGCAATATTTAAACTTTTATTGAGAATTAAGGGAAAGGGCCTTGATGAATCCACCGCCATAGGCGTTAAAATCGGGTACAAATTATTTTCAAAATACTGGTCAATATAATCGATTTGATGCTCATTTAATTGAGCAAAATCAAGGGTAAAAATAATATTCTCTTTTTTCAAACCTTGTAAAAGGGAACGCTTAAACACATTTCCTTGATCTTCAACCATTCGGTGTGCACGTATAGAAATCTCTTCAATCTGGTCTTTTGGTGAAAGTCCGGAAAAATCCGGTCGATCATAGCCTGCATGAATCTGCTCCATCAATGACGCCACACGAACCATGAAAAACTCATCAAGATTGCTGCTCACAATTGCTAAAAACTTCACCCGTTCGAATAATGGATTTTCAGGGTTTTCCGCTTCCCAAAGAACGCGTTGATTAAATTCTAGCCAACTTAACTCTCTATTTTCATATAACTTGGGATCATTTAAATCAATCGTCTTATTATTTTTTTTCATTCTCAAACTCCCTTTTGATTTTTAATCTCGGTGTAATTCCAAACACTTCCATAAAATAGTCCGCTTTTTGATTAAATGTCCATTCTTCTAGTGTCGTATCTGCATTCACAGCACTAGTACAGTGAATAATCAATTCTTTTTCATGTAATCTAACTGATTGAATCTGAATCTTGCCTTTATGTGATCGATCCAGAGCATCGGCCAAACGTAAAATGGAAATAAGCTTTCCTACTTTTGTTCTTGCTTCGCGAGGTAAGGATTTAAAGTTCTCATCGGTTATTGTCGGTTTTACCATACTATGGTAACAAGCAATATTGGCAACCATTTCAACATGTTCCTCTGAGAGGCCAAATATTTCTAGCGAACGAATAATATTATAGGAATGTTTATGGTGTTGATCTAAGGCGATAATCTTGCCAACGTCATGCAAGATAGACGCAACTTGTAAAAGAACACGTTCATGCTTTAATCCGTGTATTTTTTTTAAACGATCAAACAAAACCAAGGCATTCTCTTCGACTTGCTTTGCATGGGATGAATTATGTTGAAACTTTCTGGCCAGCGATTCTGCATTAGCAATAATATCATCATCATTTTCATTACTTCGTTTTTTTAAATACATTTCTTCATGTATCAATCGAATAATCCCATCTGTTAAAGAAATGATCGGTGTAATAATCTGATTACTTTTGACCTTTTCCAAAAACATTTTAAATAGCATCATTGACGGTAAGATAATCTCGGCACGTTCCCTTTTAACTCCATAGGTTTCTTCGATTTCTTCGATGGTCATATCGACAATATGATCAAATAATTTTATAAATTCCTTTTCTGATAATTGATCACGATCCTTATTTTGTTGATTCTCAATGATTTTACTGATGACGCTAATCTCTCCACCAACAGCAATCAAATGCTCATACGTGTCTGCTTCTTTAAAGAAATCAACACCTTCAAGATTTGTCGTAATATATTCATCTAAAATATTATGATATCTCAATGTTTTTCTCTCAATATCATCAAAAACCTCTTTAATTCGAAGCGATCCCATCTTTACATTTTGAGAAGATCGCAAACGGCCTTCTTTGTAGGTTGTAATCTGAACACTTCCTGCACCTACAACGACAACAACTGCACCTTCTTGAATAAGTTGTTCATAATTTTTTAATTTATGCTTTATAGCTTTGTGGGTTAAATATTGTTCTTCTGAATTACTTATAACCTCGATCTCTAGGCCTGTTTTCAAGCGAATCTGATCTACAATATAATCGCGGTTTTCGGCTTCTCGAATTGCACTGGTTGCCATTGCCATATACTGGTCTACACCATATTCCTCAAAGGATTTCTTGAATAACTTTAATTCATCACAAATTTTATCTACCGTATTAAAGGATACTTTTCCTGTTGTAAAGGTATCATGTCCAACACCATTAATTTTCCTATAATTCTCAAGCTCATAAAAAAGTCCTGATTTACTGATTTCTCCAACTTTCATTCTAAGCGCATGTGAACCTAAATCTATTGCTGCAACAACTTTTTTGCTCATATGTCAACCTCCTAAGTACCCACTATTATACCACAATCCCTTAATTTTCTCATATTATTCAAATAAGTTTACATAAATTTCATATAAGGCTTTGTCCTTCTCTGTTTCTAAATTGCCTTCTTCTACTTCCTGATTGACGAGCATTTTTAATTCCTTGAAAGTATAGTGTTTAAAACGCTCAACTTTCAAAAGTTCTGCTGCATTTTCCAATAACTCTACATATATATCTTCATAGGAAGCATCTTTTTTCAACTTGAGTTCTTTGCCGATAAGTGGTAACAAGACTTCACAAATAAGGCGTTCTTTATGCTTATACCCCCGTATAGAACTTTTTCCTCCTATGTCTAACAATGTCCGTACGACACTTCGCTTGCTTAATTTTAAAAATTGTTTTAAGAAATAAGCTTCCGTATGATGATCACTAAGAAAATATTTTTTTCCACTCCCGTTCATAAATATTCGCTTAGCATCATAGTAGCCTAAATGAATATTCTTTTTGATTTTTTCCACGTCAAATTCAAGTAATCCGCCTAAATCTTCTCGTGCTTTTATCTCAATGACGTTTACATCCCTATCATCATATGCTTTTTCAATACCCACTCCATGAATACGTACAACAATAATATCTTTGTAGCCTTTATTAACCAACATACTAATCGGCGCTACATTATGAAAAGCACCGTCAATAAATCGTTTGCCAAAAATTCGTTCTGCCTTAAATGCCGGTAAATATGAACTTGCTAGCAAGTAACCCACAAGACAATTCGGTTGAATATCATCAATCATGTGTTCTTCTGCTTGCATATCTGTCAGATTAAATGTTGTCAACCCAAAATCAACCGGTGATTTTCGAATCACTTCTTCATCGATCACTTCTTCAAGAAGTTTCTTTAAGGGTGTGATATCTAATCCTTTATTTTTAACAATTTCACTAACTCCTTTTATTGCATCTGATATGGATAAATTACGCAGTTGATTGTTTTCTAAACTCAGCATCAAACGGTCTTCAATCTCTATAACCTTTGAATAACGAATATTGTTCCATATCTCTAAGGCTTTTTCCAAGTCCTTTTGAGCAAATAGGGCGCCATTTATAGCACCAATGGACGTTCCCACAACCGCATCGATTTGAATATTCAATTCTTCTATAGCTTTCCAAACGCCGATTTCATATGCACCACGTGTCCCTCCGCCTTCAAAAACCAATCCAAAGCGTTTATTCTTATAGTCCACCATTTAAAACACCTCCCATCCAAACTCAACTCATTCTATATTAAAAATATCATACAACAAAAAAGTTATCAATGATTTTACTCTAAATCATATTATTGATTATTAGCTTGTACCGTGGTATCATCTTTATAAAACAAGTCTCAGGAGGTACACATGGATTTTATTAAGAAAAAATGGCGTGTTATTACTTTAGCTTACTTATTAGCAAGCTATCTCATATTTATTGTATTTATGGACAAACGTACGGACTACTTAACCTATGCCGGTCTTGCATTTCTTGTTGTCACTTTGATTTTATTCGTCGGCACCTTCATCGGAATGATTGGAATTATGCTTCACACTGTCTTTAAAAAAGAACACCTTGCCATGCCTTTTTACCGTCTTGCTCATTCGCTCGGTACAACAAACATTAATATTTTAGCCGCTTACGGTGTTTTGCTTCTGAAAACATTTGAGCCGGGGGAAGCATTAACTGTGTTTGATAAGGCAAAACATTTAACCGGTAATTATTTGTATACAAAGACATTAACGGGTAATATTGCACTTTGTCATTGGAAAATCGGCGATCCCAAAAAGGCATTAGAGACTTACGAAGACCTATTCTATTATCCGGATTTAGAGCTTATTACAGATTATTCAGAAGAGAATCTTTCCGAAGGAAAAAACAAAAACGGAAACTTCTACGCACAGGATTTTGTAACAATGGGATATTTAGCACTTATCAACAATCAAAGGGAAAAATCAAGATATTATACACAAGTCGCCCTTGAATTGTCGGACAAATACGGACCGGCCTATGACAATCTAGGTCAACTCGCCTACGCAGAAGGCAATCTCAAAGAAGCCAAAGAGTATTTTAAAAAGGCACTTGAATTAAAACCCGGTATGATTGATAGCATGTATTTTCTTGCGAAAATCGCTTGGGATGAAGGAAATATAGACGATGCAAAAGAAAAACTCCAAGCAATCGATATATCCAAAGTAAACGGATTAAGCACCGTTACTGCTGATCGTATTAATCAATTAAAAGCAAAAAGTGCCTCATAAGGAGGCACTTTTTTATTGTATTCTTTGTCGTACTGCTTCATAGAGTAAAACTGAAGCGGCTACAGCTGCATTAAGAGATTCTGCACCGCCTAAAATCGGAATCGTCACGCGTTCATCTACGCACTTAATCACTTGATCTGAAATTCCATTCCCTTCATTGCCAATGACGAAAGCCGTCCCTTGGTCATAGTGTTTTGCAAAATGGGAACTACTCTCATCTAAATACGCTCCATAAACACGGATCTTATTCGATTGGAGTTTGTGGATAGCTTGTGTCAAATCATCCACTTGATAGCACTTGACACGTCCTAATGATCCAACCGTACTTTTCACAACTTTTGGGTGATAGATATCCACCGATTCCTTGTTGTATATGATACCATCCGCCTTAACTGCATCGCATACACGAATCATTGTCCCCATATTTCCCGGATCTTGAATGGATTCTAAAACAAGATACAATCCATTTTCATTAAGTTTTTGAGACTCAAATTGATTGAGCTTCATTTTTGCAATAGCCATATAGCCTTGTGGCGTTTTATCCAAAGATACCGATTTAAAGAGTTCTTGAGTCAAAATCAAGATATCGCATTCATATAATTCGAATAATTTTAAATCCGCTCGCTCATCAAGAATTAATGTATGAACATTCTTAATATTAAGTTCTAGAACTTGCTTCTTCCCTTCGACAACATATACACTTTGGAGATGGCGTTCTTTTGATTGAGCTTGTAATTTTTTTATCCATTTTAACTGTTTATTGGTATTGCTTGTAATCTTTTTTATACTCATTTTTCGTCACTAACTTTGGATAGGTTCTTATTGTTTCCAATAACAATAAGAATTTCACCCATTTCTAACAATTTATCTGCACCGGGTGTAATCGTAATATGATCTCCTTGACGCATACCTATGACGTTAATGCCATATGTATTACGCATATCCAGCTCTCGCAAGGTTTTTCCACGCCATTTCTTTTGCACTTCAATCTCGACAATGGAGAAATCATCCGATAACTCCATGAAATCCACAAAACTATCTTGAGTTAATTGATTGGCAATACGTACGCCAATCTCACGTTCCGGAAATACAACTCGGTCCGCACCGACTTTCTCTAAAACACGTTTATGAATATCACTCTGAGCTTTAGCCACAACATAAGGCACTCCCATTTCTTTTGCTAAAATTGTCGCCATAATTGATGATTGCATATCATCACTAATAGCCACAACAGCAACATCAAAATTTCGCATTCCTAGTGCAGCTAAGGCGTCACCATCGGTCACATCTGCTTGAACTGCATGCGTTACAAGATCCGATACTTCTTGAATAATATCTTCGTTATTATCAATGGCCAATACATCATAGTCATGGGCTGCTAAAGTCTCGGCAACACTACGCCCAAACTTTCCCATTCCTAACACCACAAAATCTTTTCTATCTGCCATATTTTATTCTCACTTTCTTATCCTACCATTACACGCTCTGATGGTTTTCGAACGGATATTTTTTTATGATCATAGCGAATCGCCATAGCTACTGCTAATGTCATCGGTCCTAATCGGCCGATAAACATGGTCATTGCAATCACTATTTTTCCAATAGTGGATAATTCGCCGGTTATACCTAAGGATAGTCCTACTGTTGCAAAGGCTGATACTGCTTCAAAAGCAGCATCTAAAAACGTTTGACTTTCGGTGATTGTTAATATAATCGTTACACTTATAACTACACCTAAACTAATCATAATAATCGCCAAGCTTCGTTTAATGATATCTTCTGGGATGCGACGATTAAAAGCTTCTGTTTCTTCTCGAGACCGTATTGTTGAAATCACTGAGAAAAATAAGACACCTAAGGTCACCGTCTTGATTCCTCCTGCTGTACCTGCCGGAGAACCACCGATAAACATTAGAATAATGGTTATGAACTTGGACCCATCTGTCATTTGATCTAAGGCAATGGTATTAAAACCTGCCGTACGCGTTGTGACCGATTGGAATATCGAAGCCAGTATTTTCTGAGACCATGTGTAATCTTGCATGGTTCCCGGATTATTCATTTCAAGCAAGAAAAACAAAACAAATCCAACGAAAAGAAGCGTCGCTGTTAATACAAGAACAATCTTTGTGTGCAATCCTAAACGATGAAACCAAAATCCATGGTGTCGTTTTTTGCGAAAGGTTTCTCGCGTTGTATCAATCACATCATGCCATACGGTAAATCCTAATCCACCTAAGATGATGAGTCCACTTACTGTCAAATTTACTGACCAATTATGGACATAGGGTGACAAACTATTGTAACTTAATACATCAAATCCGGCATTACAAAAAGCGCTGATACTATGAAAGATGCCTAATCCTAAAGCCTCAATGAATGTATAGTCCGGAAAAAAATTAAACATAAGGATAAGTGCTCCAATGCCTTCCATAAATAGGGTTCCAAAAATAATATTTCGCGTTAATCGAACGACACCTGAAATCTTGTTTTGATTTAATGCTTCTTGAATAACAAGGCGTTCTTTTAGGCCTATTTTTCTTCCCATTAACAAGAAAAATGTTGTTGCCAAGGTCATAATCCCTAAGCCCCCAATCTGGATGAGGATAATAATAACCACTTTTCCAAATAAGGTCCATTGTTCCATGGAATTAGCAATAACCAAGCCAGTCACACAAACGGCTGATGTTGATGTAAACAAGGCATTAATAAATCCAATGCTTTGTCCGTCATTCGAAGCAATCGGTAAGTTGAGTAAAATTGTCCCTACTATAATCAATCCAAAGAAGCCTAAGGCTAAAATCTGCGCAGGCTGAAAATGTATATTTTTTAAGACGTCTTTCATACTATTCCTCTTTATCTTCTCGTAATTCAATCATGATCGTAGAAAAAACAAACCACAAACCACAAACCACTGCTGCTATATAAAAGCCTGTTTGCTCGGTCATTGTATATGCATAAAATTGATCATTGACATGAATTCCATCCAGGTTCATTTTTACAGCACTAAGAATATCTTCACTCCGGAGCTTATTTTGTGCTCGTGTTGCAAACATGCTAAAAAAAGGGATTTTAAAGGTCACATAATTCATCCCAATAATTAGTGCACTTATGACAGAAAATCCTCGAATCCATTCTCCTGTTCGCATTTTTCGATCAAGAAGAATAAGTACAATTGACAATCCGCCTAAAATCATTATACCTAAGATGCCCTGCAAATAATACAATTGAAGTTGACTCGACCATATACGTTTTTCTTCATCGCTTCCTCTATTTATAATATTGTAAGTATCTCCGTAATCTTTGCCATATTGTCTAAGTTCATACGCAGAAAATTCAATGGCATCATTTGGATTTTCCCTACTTTCAAACTCTTTTGATATATACCCTTCAAAGAAGCCTTGACCACTAAAAGAAAACCACGGTAAAAATAAGGCTCCAATCAAAAAAATAATAATTAAGATGTTGATGCCTTTTGTTATCAGCATCCCTATACTATATGGATATTTGTTAGTCTTTTTCTTATTTTTTTTGGATTCTTTTGCTTTCACTTGTGATTTACCTTCGGCTTTATCTTTAGCATCATCTTCATTTAACATATTTTCGATGAGCTGATCAATCGAATATTTCTCTAAATCTTCCCCACAATTATAACAAACTTTCGATGATTCTTTGATTGCTACACCACACTTCGGACAGTTCATAAGAATACCCCTAACTTTACCTTATCGTGTTTCTAATAACCTACTTACTTCAACATGATAATCATCAATATTTTTTTCCATTTTCAAGGCTTCATTAATATCAAGGTCGATATATTTTCCTTCTTTATAAGCTACAACACGATTCGATTTTCCTTCTGCTAATAGTTCAACAGCAACCGCCCCCATCATTGAAGCATGCATACGATCAACGGCAGTCGGACTTCCTCCACGTTGAAGATGACCTAAAATTGTTGCACGCGCAGAAATACCTGTTACCTTCTCTATACGTGCCGCTAATTCTGTTGACCCACCAACGCCTTCAGCAACAATGATTAAGTTATGCTTTTTACCTTTTTCACGGTTTTCTAAAATACGACGAATCAAATCATTTTCAGAAATGTTTTCTCTTTCCGGCAAGAAGATATATTCCGCTCCGTTAACGATACCACACCATAAGGCAATATACCCGGCATTACGCCCCATAACTTCAACGATGGAACATCGCTCATGAGATGTCGACGTATCACGAATCTTATCAATAGCTTCCATAGCTGTATTCACCGCAGTATCAAAACCAATGGTATAATCTGTACACGCAATATCTAAGTCAATCGTTCCGGGAATTCCAATTGTATTAATCCCAAGGTTTGCCAATTTTTCTGCACCTTGAAAAGACCCATCTCCTCCAATAACAACAACACCGTCAATACCGAAAACTCGGCACATCTCAGCTCCACGTTCTTGCACTTCCTTATTAATGAATTCAGGGCATCTTGCCGTATGTAATATTGTTCCACCGCGTTGAATTGTATCTGAAACACTTCGTGCATCCATCTCGAATATATCGCCTGTAATCAATCCGGCAAATCCTTTGCGAATTCCCATGACACGCATGCCTTTTGCTAAAGCAGTTCGGACAACAGCTCTGGTAACCGCATTCATTCCAGGTGCATCGCCACCACTTGTTAACACACCAATCGTTTTAATATCTTTCGCCATTTCATAACCTCCATAGTCATTTCTCTTATGTGAATTTATAGATAATTGTATTATATATCCTTTGAAATTTCAACTTTTTTTCACAACTTTAACACGTTGCTCTCCTACTACTTTTTTTATTGACTCTATATCCTGATTTGATAAGCGTAATAATTGATTGTATTTATGCTTTTTTCCTGTTTCTTCAAGATAAAAAGCAATCATATTGCTACCTTTTTGACACTGATTAAAAATTCTCAATAAGGGTTGCATGACTGTAGTATATTCATCATGATTTTGAATTTTTACCCAAACAATTGCTGCTTCTTCAATTGAATCATCATCAAGTTTGTGAATTTGATCTGCGATTATTTTGGTCACTTGGTCTTCTTGTATTGTAACACGGCCTTGAACAATCACCGGTTGGTCTTCTTCAAGTAATTCCTTGCATTTCTCAAAAATTTTAGGGAAAACAATGACTTCCACGCTACCATACAGATCTTCAATCTCAATAAATGCCATCATTGCATTATTTCGGGTTGTCTTTTTTGTTATTGTGCGAATAAGACCTCCCATTTTTACCCGTTGTCCATCATAGATACCTTGCTCATTGACCTTTGTGACATTGTTGGCTTCAGATACCTCAAAGTCATCAACAAGCTCCTCATCCACGCCGGTTTGAAAATCGACACT
>ASRK01000157.1_pt1 | contig 12099 bp, 8 predicted proteins | sample 693218 | NCBI WGS metagenome assembly ASRK01 (sample SAMN02169240, study PRJNA158439) | bioreactor metagenome | isolation source: day 48 sample from continuous culture bioreactor inoculated with sediment... | place: Germany: Bremen
GACTCCCCTATTATATTGGCGGCACAATCAAAGAGCGGGACTCTCTTCTTGTCCAAACGCCTGAAGCGATGAAGGCCCGATTCAATATTGATATTCGTGTCGAAAACGAAGTTATCGATATTGATCCGACACAAAAAACTGTTAAAGTCCATGATATAAAAACGTCCACAAAATATGAAGAATCTTATGATTTTCTTGTCTTATCCCCCGGTTCAACACCAATAAAGCCTCCAATTCCGGGCATTGAAAGCACGAATATATTTTCTTTATGGAATATTCCGGATACAGATCGAATCAAGGATTTTGTTACAAATCATAACGTTAAAACAGCTACGGTTGTCGGTGGTGGGTTTATAGGAATAGAAATGGTTGAAAATCTTCATGATTTAGGTATCGAGGTGAATCTTGTTGAAATGCTCGATCAAGTCATGGCCCCACTTGATTATGAAATGGCTCAAATTGTTCATAGCCATTTATCTTCACAAGGCGTACACCTTTACTTAAGTAATGGTGTTAAAGAATTTAAATACAATCAAGGGATTACCGATGTACATTTGCAAGATGGTACTTGCCTTTCCTCAGATATGGTTATCCTCAGCATTGGAATCTCACCAAATGGTGAATTAGCAAAATCGGCCGGCTTAACTACTAATCGACGTGGCGGCATCGTTGTTGATGAATATTTAAAAACTTCGGATCCGAATATCTATGCTTTAGGTGATGTTATCGAAGTCCTTGACTACATGACCGATGAAAAAACAATGATTCCTCTTGCCGGTCCTGCAAACAAGCAAGGCCGTATCGTCGCTAATAATATTTGTGGACGAGATAGTATTTATGAAGGTAGCCAAGGAACAAGCGTAGCTAAAATATTCGATCTAACCGTTGCAAATACAGGCTTAAATGAAAAAACCTTAAATACTATGGGCAAAGAATATGGCAAGGACTATTTCCTCACCATCATTCAACCAAAGTCTCATGCCGGATATTATCCTGGCGCATTTCCAATGACCTTAAAAGTTATATTTGATCGAGACGGCAAAATTCTAGGTGCACAAAATGTTGGTGTTAAAGGTGTTGAAAAACGAATCGATGTAATTGCAACCGCCATTCGATTTCATGGTACTATTTATGATCTTCAACGTTTAGAACTTGCTTACGCTCCTCCCTACTCTTCTGCCAAAGACCCTGTGAACATGGCCGGATTTGCAGCCGAAAACATATTAAAAGGCGATCAGGATGTTATTTTATGGAGAGATATTGACACATTAGATGCAGATACTTCACTTATTCTCGATGTTCGTGAAGATATCGAAGTCGAACTGGGAAAAATTGAAAATACACGACACATACCTGTCAATGATTTACGCGATCGCCTATCTGAATTGCCAAAAGATAAGGATATTATTGTCTATTGCGCCGTTGGAATCCGTGGTTATATCGCGGTAAGAATTCTTCAGCAGGAAGGATATAAAGCCCAAAACCTCATTGGCGGATATAATGTTTACAAATATTTCCAGAAAGATTATACAAACCCCAATTGTATCATTGAAGACAAAAAACATGTTTTATCCGAAGACGGAACTCCTGAATCAGCAATTCCCTCTGTGAAATCAAATGATTTAAGCTCAGCTATTAATCTCGACGCATGTGGCTTACAGTGCCCCGGTCCAATTATGAAGGTGAATCAAAAAATCAAAGAACTTAATGAGGGCGATATCATCAAAGTATCTGCAACAGACTCCGGATTTCCCGTTGATGCAGAAGCTTGGTGCAAAAAAACCGGCAACCGTTTTATTAAGAAGGATAAAGAAGGTAAGACCTATGTAACCTATATTCAAAAAGGCGTTCCTCAACCATATGCACAAGCGTCCAGAAGTTTAAACGGCAGTACAATGGTTGTCTTTAGTGGCGATTTAGACAAGGCTATTGCTTCAATGATTATAGCCAACGGTGCTGCTGCTATGGGTAAAGAAGTAACCTTGTTTTTTACTTTCTGGGGATTGAATATTTTAAGAAAATCCGAAAAACAAAATGTCTCTAAAGGATTTGTTGAAAATATGTTTGGCAAGATGATGCCTCGAGGAGTCAAGAAACTAAAACTATCCAAGATGAACATGGGTGGATTAGGAACAAAAATGATGCATGGTGTTATGAAAGCAAAAAATGTCAACACCTTAGACGATTTGATTCAATCTGCAATGGATTCCGGCGTTAAATTTGTTGCATGTACCATGTCTATGGATATTATGGGGATTACCAAAGAAGAACTCATTCACGGTGTAGAATATGGTGGCGTTGCCGCCTATCTAGGGGCAACCGAAGAATCCAATCACAACTTATTTATCTAAGCAATCATTTTTATATGCCAACACTAATAATTTAGTTACATTGGAATAATTAAGAATTCCCTCCGGTTGATTATTCGCCTTTAAAAACAGATCATTTACCTGATTGTGTACTTTTTCTGTTTTTGGGCGAATATTTTTTTGCCAAAATTCTGAACGAGCTTGCAAGTCTTCACGGACATTTTCATCAAGCATTCCATTTAAGCGTTTATACGCTTCAGCATCTGTCTGATATAAGGAGTTCCCAACATATGTCATAGCCGTTAAATAGGCTGAATATCTAAACAAAGCATCTTCATGGCGGAAGGCTGCTAAAAAGCCAACAAAATTGGCGTCATCTTCACTGGCAAACCCTTGTTGGTGGGCCATTTCGTGACTTGCCACAAAAGGTAAAGATGTTATATGTGGCATGGTATTAATGGTCGGTTCACTAAAAACATATAGATATATACCTGAATATCCACTCTGGCTAAATAAACCGGATATACTAAGAGGTTTGACCCTTGCCCTTCTCGATCTGATAAATTCATATTCATCAGCTAAAATTGCATAGCCCTCATCTGTTTTCATCATAATATCTTCAAGAGCTAGTAACTCCTCGTCTTGTAGTTGTTCTTTCGTAAAATTTGCTTGTTCAACGAACCATTGGTAGCTTTCTTCTAAATCCCCTTGTGAAATTTCTTGATTTTCAAAAGCGAAAAGGTCTTCAATGTCCAAACGATAATTATTCATTCCCCACAAAACTAAAAACAAGGTGACATTGACACTGATAAGCATAAAAAATCGAAGTAAATAGTTAAGCCCCTTTACAAAATCTCTTTTCACGCTGAAAAAAAGCCATAAAACCATAAAACTTAAAAGGAAAATAACCAATACAAGAAAATATATTTCCGTCAAACTAAAGGGAAAGGGTCTAGAAACAAGGTTTAACACATCTATTAATAATGGATATATCTTTCTAGAATATATACCTTCCACCCCTTCCGGCCAACTATGTCCCAGAAGAATTAGTCCAAAACAAATCACAATATTTACACCAATAAACACAAGTTTTTTCGTCGTTTTTTTCATAGGCTGATCAATACTCCTTAATATATTAAAAGAATGTGACTAAACATTTAATAATATCATACATTTATATTAAAATCCACCAACTTTTTATATTTCATGTTAAAATATTATTATATACATGTAAATTCATATATGAGGAGGTGTTCCTATGTCATTAAAAATTCTCGTTTACCTCATCATTTCAACCCACTTAATCACACTTTTAGGCTATGACTTTGTTGATAGCACCTTAATAAAATATGAATTCATCCAAGAACCGATTCAAGAAGATATTCCTTTTGAATATATTCTGCCGATTGAAGGAAAAAAAGGTATTGTTGAACTAGAGCTATTGGCTTACTACGACATTACTGCTCAAGTCAAAAGCATTCACGATTATTCCGATGATTTCACTTCACAAATATCTCCTAGAGATTTCGCTCTGGCATGGGGAGATGTCAATATGCCTTCAATCGATAACCATGTTAAATACCGCCAAAATGAGCGCTGGTATTATTTTACTGTGAATTCAAAAGCCTCCGTGAATGCAGAATATGTCGATTACTATACTGCAAACACACATATCATTCCTGCCAACGAGACAATTTTAAGCATAGTAAAATCCGTTAACAAAAATGACCGAATTTCCATGCAAGGCTATCTTGTTAACGCTTATTTTTCTAATGGTTATTGGGAATCCAGCTTAACTAGATCCGATACCGGTGACGGTTCATGTGAGATCATGTATGTAACGAATATTCAAATTCACTCAGATTAATCGCCTAATCGTCGGCTTCCTTTGTCTCTAATACGTGTTTTAGGGTATGCCAAGCAAGTACAGCACACTTAACGCGCGCCGGCATATGTTGAATGTTGGATAAGAGTGTTGCATCCCCTAGCAATGCTTCCACATCTTCTTGGGCGCGCTCATTTTTAATAAGTTCAAGAAAAGCCTCAACTTTTTCTTGTGCATCCTCGATGGTATTTCCCTTAATTAAATCAATCATCATTGATGTTGACGCCATGGATATGGCGCATCCGGAGCCTACAAAAGCAGCTTCTTTTATTTTGCCATTTTCAATATTCAATTCAAGTTCAATATCGTCTCCACAGTTTGGATTATGCCCATGTTCATGATGGGTTTTTTCTGCAAGTGGTCCGCGATTTTCACTATTACGACTATGTTCAATAATCAACTCATTATAAATCATATCAAGACTCATAACCTAGCCACCTCCTTACGCTTTTTAAGGCGAGAATCAATGCATCTACATCGTCTCGTGTATTATAAATCGAAAAACTAATGCGACACGTTCCTGTCAACTCCAAATACTTCATCAAAGGTTGAGCACAATGGTGACCGGCTCGAATCGCTATATTGCTTTGGTCTAAGATGCTTGCCACATCATGAGGATGAACATCCTTTACCGTAAAAGAAATTATGGGACCATATAAAATAGTCTCCGAATCCTTTAGCGGCTGGACCAAACGAATAAAGTCAAGCTCACTTAATTGATCCACTGCATATTCACGTAAGGCATCTAAGGTATTATTGTTCTGCACCTGCCGATAAATCATATAGTCGACTGCAGCCCCTAAGCCGATAACACCATCAATATTGGGGGTGCCTGCTTCAAGTTTATTAGGCAAGCCCGCAAAGGTCGTCTCCTGTTCTGTAACATATTCAATCATGTCGCCACCAAAACGTGGTGGCGGCATTGCTTCTAACCATTGACGTTTTCCATAGAGAACACCTATCCCCGTCGGACCAAAACACTTATGTCCGGAAAATGCAAAAAAATCGATATCAAGTTGACAAACATTTATCTCACGATGGGTAATATATTGTGCTCCGTCACCAACGACAAGCGCTCCAACCGCATGTGCTTTTTGAATAATCGTCTCAATGGGTGGAATTAAGCCAACCGCATTCGACATCAAGCTTATGGCAACGATTTGCGTTGTCGTATCAATTTGTTTTAGCGATTCTTCTGAAAAATCATATATGTATTCTAGAATCATGCCTTTCTTCTTTGCTAATTGTTGCCATGGAACCAGATTGCTATGATGTTCAAAAATGGAAAGGACAATTTTTTTGCCCTTTTCAAATCGGTCATCATCCTCGAAAAAATGCATAAGATGATTCATGCTGTCTGTTGTTCCTTGGGTAAAAATAACTTCATTACTTTCCTTGGCCCCAATCCACTTGGCCACTTTTTTTCGAACCTCTTCATATTTTTCAGTTGCTTCAAAGCTCAATCGATAAGCACCACGATGAATATTCGCGTGGGCATAGCTGGCATATTGGCTCATTGCATCAATAATGGGTCTAGCTCTTAAGCTTGAGGCCGCTGAATCTAAATAGATCAGTTCCGGATTTTTCTCATAAACCGGAAAATCTTCCCGATAATTTGCATTAGGCATAGAGCAACCTTCTTTCCAGTTCTAGCTCGACCCGTTCTTGTATGGACGTAATGCCAAGACGATCAATAATCGGCGAAAAGGAACCGTGAATAACTAGCTTCTTAGCTTCTTTCAAATTAAAGCCTCGACTCATCAAGTAGAATAATTGGTCTTCATCAACTTGTCCTGCACTCGCAGCATGTTCACCACTCACATCATCTTCATCACACAATAATGCAGGCAAGGCATCCGAACGTACATTTTCATCCAGTAGAAGAACGTATTCCGACTCTTCTCCTGACGATTTTGTTGATCCACGCTCAAATTTCAAATTCCCTCTGAAGACTTTTCGAGCATGATCAAGTAGGGCACCTTTAGTTTCAATAAGACTCTGGCTATATCGACCGTAATGGGTTGAATTGTAGCCCAAATCCAATCGTTGATGTCCATTGCCAATATATGCCGTTGCCACTTCACTCTCTGAAGCCTCTCCGACAAGATGTGCAGAATAGTCCGAAGCAATGACATTGGCGCCTAAATCAAAAGAAACATATTCAACATGTCCATAGTTACCAATCACAGACACTGTATTTTGAATGTGATCAATTCCTTTAGCAAATGTTTGCAAAAGGATTATTTTTACACGGGCATTCGCTTCCGCTAATACCCTAATAAGTCCATTGTGATAGCCTATTTCATCACCAGATGATGTATAATCAAAAACCACGGTAATATTGGCCCCTTCACCGACACATATAAGGTTATGATCAATAAAACCATTGCCCTTGCCTGCATCATAGCGAAGAAAAACAGGTTCTTCAACACTTACATTCTTGGGAACATTTACAATGACCCCTTGATCAAAAAATCCATCTGCTTCTGTGATGTACTTTTCATGGGTCCCATATGGATAGGCTTTAAATCTTTCAAGCGTGGACTCATACGGGATATAAAATACTTCATCAATGTCGGCATCTCTTCCTCTAAGCTGATGTATACGTACACCTTGATGAATGATCGTCTCATTATATTCGATTTCCAACATTTTTTTATCAAAATTTTCTTGGATCAAATCCTTTTTTTGAAGTTCTCCGACCCGTTTCCACTTGGGATATTCAATATCGCTGAAGCGCTCTTTCACTTGCTGTTGTAACATAATTATTCCCCCTTTCTAACCAATTCCCCCGACAAACTCTAGATTAATGAGTTGATTCAGTTCAACAGCATATTCAAGCGGTAATTCTTTTGTAATTGGCTCAACAAAACCTCGTACAATCATCGCTTTCGCTTCAATCTCATCAATCCCACGACTCATCAAATAGAAGATGGCATCATCTGAGATACGTCCGATTTTAGCTTCATGTCCAATATCTATGTTATCATTATTTAATTCAATAATCGGTACCGTGTCGGATTTTGATTTCGCATCAAGCATTAATGATTCACAGGATACATTGGACTTGACATGATGGGCATTTTTTCCGACGATAAGTAGTCCTCTGTAAAAGGCATGACCACCATCTTTGGAAATGGATTTCGTGTTAATATTGGAGGTCGTATAAGGCGCTGCATGAACAACCTTGGATCCGGTGTCTAAATATTGACCGGATGCAGCAAAAGTAATCCCTGTGAACTCTGCATGAGCTCTCTCGCCTTTTAGAATGCTCATTGGGTATAACATACTCACCTTTGAACCAAACGACCCAGAAACCCATTCTATACGTCCGTCTTTTTCGACTTGAGACCTTTTCGTATTTAAGTTATACATATTTCGCGACCAGTTTTCAATAGTTGAATAGCGTAAAGTCGCTCCTTCTTTTACAAAAAGTTCAACGCAACCGGCGTGTAGGTTGGTCACATCATATCTTGGCGCACTACACCCTTCGATAAAGTGCAATTTTGCTCCTTTTTCTACAATGATGAGTGTATGTTCAAATTGACCGGCTCCCGGTGCATTTAAACGAAAATAACTTTGTAAGGGATAATCAACTTCAACTCCCGCCGGAACATAGACAAAAGATCCACCTGACCACACAGCCCCATGTAAGGCCGCAAATTTATGGTCATTGGGACGGACCAAGGTCATAAAGTATTGCTTAACAATATCTTCATGTTCTTTAACTGCTGTTTCCATATCTGTATAGATAACCCCTTGTTTCTTAAGATGATCACGCATACTGTGATAGACAACTTCAGAATCATATTGGGCGCCTACACCGGCAAGAGATTCTCTCTCAGCTTTAGGGATGCCTAATCGATCAAACGTTTCCTTTATATCTTCGGGAACTTCATCCCAGCTTTGTTTCATATCTGTGTTCGGACGTACATAGGTCACTATATTTTCCATATCAAGACCACTAAGGTCTGCACCCCAAGTAGGTATTGGACGTTTATTGTAATAGTCTAAAGATTTAAGACGAAAATCTGTCATCCACTGGGGTTCGTTTTTTTCTTTGGAAATATCCCGAATGATTTCTTCGGTTAATCCCGACTTTGATTTATATTTTGAACGGTCTTCATTTTTAATATCATAAATCCCGCGTTCAATGTCTTCAACATAGGTTCTTTCAACGGCTTTTTCCATTTAAATTCTCCTTCCTAGACAACTGAAGCGACAAAGGACTCAAATCCCTCATTATCGATTCGATCAGCAAGGCTCTTATCACCCGAAGCAACAATATGTCCGTCCACAAGTATATGAACATAGTCCGGTTCAATATAGGTTAGCAATTTATTGTAGTGGGTAATGACTAATACACCATTATTTTCGCTCGCAAAACGGTTTACGCCTTCAGCAACGATTTTTATTGCATCTACGTCAAGTCCGGAATCCGTTTCATCCAATATGGCCAACTTTGGATTTAATGTTAGCATTTGTAAGATTTCATTTTTTTTCTTTTCTCCACCGGAAAACCCTTCGTTTAAATAGCGAAGCAAGTATCCTTCATCCATATTTAAGCTTTGTAATGATTTTATAAGTTCTCGACGAAATCCAATGACGCTTTGCTTTTCTCCGGTAATGGATGTTTTTGCTGTCCTTAAAAAGTTTTCAACGGTCACTCCGGGAATCACTTCCGGATGTTGAAACGACATAAAAAGCCCAGACTTCGCCCGTTCATCAACTTTTAGTTCAAAAAGATCTTGGCCTAAAAAAGACACATCTCCTTGTGTTACCGTATACTTAGGATGTCCCATTAAAGTATAAGCTAATGTTGATTTACCGGCTCCGTTTGGGCCCATAACTACGTGTATTTCACCTGCATTTATTTTTAAGTTTAAGTCTTTTATTATGTTTTTATCTTCAACCGAAGCATGAAGATGATTTATATTCATTAATTCCATAAAATCAATCCTTTCTCACATATACTAGATAATAATAATTATCATTTACTCAAAGTATAACATAAGTGAGAATGGTTTTCAATACCGTTCTTTAACTATATTACTTATTCATAATATATTCATATATAGCTTTTTCAGTGACCTCGGCTAATTGTTGCAAAATAGCGTCTTGTTGCAATAATGCAATATCATCAGGATTGGTCATATAGCCATATTCAAGAATAATTGACGGCATTTCTGTATTTCTAAGCACATATAGTTTATTATTATTCTTAATAGCTCGAACCGGATAATTGGGCATTGCCTCTCGAAGTTTTTCTAAAAATATCTTGCCGAACTCAACTTCTGTCGCTGACTTTTCCCAACCGGTTGTAGTATAAACTTCAAGTCCACGTACATGGACACCTGCCGGATTGCTTTTTAAATCAAGTGCATTGTTATGCATGGCTACAAACAAGTCCGCTTCTAAGTCATTGGCCAATGTTGTTCGTTGGCCTAGAGAAACCGTTTCATCTGTCGAGCGCGTAAAGTAATATTTAATGTCCGTATTACTTTCTGTATAGGGATAGATATATTCCATAAGCTTCATATTTAAGTCTTTTTCATCGATACCATAATAAACCGCTCCCGGCTGAGACCCGCCGTGACCCGGATCAAGGACAACGATATGCTCATAAATATCTCTAGGTTTTGTACCGTAAATATAATAATAATTTTCATCCTCTTCAATCGTATACTCATAAATATGTTTCCCATGAAGGCGTACAAGAGACACATTGTTTTCGACCATTAATTCAATCGTATCATATTTAGTGTCATGAATATGAATTTCTTCATCGTCTCGAATCGAATCAATGACTTGATCATAACGAATAACCGCTTCTTTTTTGAAATAATCATAACTCAAATCAAAACCTGCCTCTTTTGGCAAAATCACGGCATCATTCTTACTTTTATCATAGGTCAGTTGTTCAAAGAAAAGAGGCTCAAAAACAATTTTTGTTTTATTATCTTCTTCATCATACTCAATGGAATAATCCACATGTTCTTCCGTTCCTATGGACAAGCGCATCGTCGAGTCGTCTTTTTGTGCAAGTTTTACCCAGTCTAAAAATTGACCTTCTATACGCATAAACCGTTGATTTCCAATAAGATTCACACTATTTGAAAAGTCGAATACGAGTCCTCTTGGGGTCTCCATTCGCATGATCATAGCGTTTCGATAATCACCTGCCAGTTCAATATAGTCCCCTTGACGATCTTGGGCAATGATTAGTTCTGATAGTCCGATTTCATTAAAGCTAATCTCGATCTCTGTTCGATCACGATTTAGACTGACCTCCCGCGGTATTGTTTTTTTCTTTAAGTCAAATACAAATCGCCCGGTCATTTTTTCTTCATCATATTGACTGGTCCGAATTGCATCTGTATATAAGCTCTTGTCCGTTCGAATCGTTCCCGGGACCTCTTCCATATCAACACCATTAATATCGACAATCAGCTTATTATCCCAGATAACCGCATTAACCGAAGACATGGAGCTTGCCGCTTTAATATAATGCTTTGACTCATCTTCGTTGCTTGAAACTTCAATAACCTCTGTAAGCGGATAGTCAAAGCTATCTTTGTATTCTGTAAATTTGACAATCTCTTGAGGAATATCTTTTTTTATGTGAATGCTATTTTCGCGTAAAGCTGTTGGAAGCTCAGGAACCTCTGTAGTGGGTATTAATTCAACTAAATTTGACGTCGACGCTAAGAGTCCAAATTCATCATATATTTCACCTTGAAGGGAAATATGATAGGTATCCGGGTCCCATAAAACTTCATATCCTAAACTTTCTGTTATAAATCGTATCGGAACCATGGTTTTTGTTACCCCAACGGCTTGATCCGAAATCAAAATCGGAGGCACATCTAATTCAATGGGTTGGCCGTTGACATAGGCATAAGGATCACCAATACTTAGTTCGATTTTAATATCTTCACGCTCGACAATGACGGTTTGCGTTTCGCCAATCCATGATACTTTCGCCTGAATATTGACAGATTCCATCACTTCACGTACTGGAACAAGCGTTCTACCGTTAATAATAACCGGGTCCATTCCATCCGGTTGAATCGGATCATTATTCACATCAATCGTGACTTCTTTTGCAGTATATATATGTTCTACGCCTTCATAGATGAGTACTCGCTCACGCCCATAGTTTGTCGTGCCCATCGCAATCATGAAAACGATTATTGTAGCAATAATCTTTAAACGTTTATTCATTTCTTCTCTCCTTTAAATCTATATGCGATGATTCGTCATTTTCAATAATCATTTTTTCAATAATCCGCTGTATTGTTTGAACTTCATTGTATATTAAATCCCGCTGTTTATATCGCTCTAAAAATTCTAAACTAATATCATGCATCACTTTGAGCTGCTCATTGGGAAACTTATTCTTTTCATGTAATAGTTCTTCAACCAATTCAATATGCTCATGGTCAAGACGATCCGTCTCCATCTCATGAATAATATGATAAATTAATCCAATACCACATTGTTGATTTTTACAATATTCACAATTTTCTGTTCCTAAACATATATCTTTAATGACACTCTTAAATTGATGGGTAAACTGATATAATTCTTCGGCTGCTTTTCGAAAAGGTGTCAATTCACCATTTTTAACACCTCGATAAAATAAGTAAATTATTGCACTGATTGTTACGGCAAGTATCACAAAGAATCCGACGAGTGTATAGCTATTAATCCATGCTTCAGGTGTTGATGTTACTAATTTGACGACACCAAAACCTAGAAATATGGAGCTTGAACCTAGTTTAATACCCAATTCCGGAATCTTGTCACCTAATTTACTTCCTACAAAGATGCCCAAACTGCTTGTCACAAGCATCCCCGTCACAGTACCTAAGAGTACCAAAAAAGGATAAGCCGCATCAACGG
>ASRK01000158.1_pt1 | contig 11906 bp, 11 predicted proteins | sample 693218 | NCBI WGS metagenome assembly ASRK01 (sample SAMN02169240, study PRJNA158439) | bioreactor metagenome | isolation source: day 48 sample from continuous culture bioreactor inoculated with sediment... | place: Germany: Bremen
GGTTTTTTTGATTTCCTCACTTCGTTCAAAAATCACGCTAAAGCGTACAATAAAAACAAAGCCCCTAATATTAGGAGCTTTGGAATGTATTTTTTGTAATTTCTTGCATGAATTCATGCATTTGTTTTTCCGAACACATTTCATCAACTTTTTCTAACAAGCTTTTTGTTTTGGAAATATCGCTATGTCGTATATACCATTTAGCCTTTTCAATCGAGGACGCGCTCATACTTAAACTATCAATCCCACAATCTAGCCAATAGGCCAATAAATTAATATCGGCTCCTAATTCACCACAAATGCTTACGTCTATATTTTCTGATTTTGCAGCAGTTGCAACTTTTTTTATACTTCGAAGAATCGACGGATCATATCCAGAATAGAGGTATGCCACTTTGGGATTCATCCTATCCGTTGCCAAGGTATATTGTATTAAATCGTTAGTACCAATAGAAAAAAAATCCACTTCTTTCGCAAAGAGATCTGCCATTATAACAGAACTTGGTGTTTCAATCATCATACCGACCGGAACCTTTTTCGAATACTCTATCGCTTCCATATCAAGCTCTTTTTGGGCCTCATAAAGCACATCTTTGGCCTGCCAAAGTTCTTGTATGGATGCAATCATTGGAAACATGATTTTAGCATATCCTTTAAGAGCTGCTACTAAAATCGCTTTTAACTGTGTTTTAAACAGGTCACGTTCTTCTAGACACAGCCTGATTCCTCTAAAGCCTAGGAAGGGATTCATCTCTTCAGGTATATTGAATAAATCGCTTTTTTTGTCTCCACCTATATCTAGGGTTCTGAAGGTCACCGGTTTTCCTTCCATTTTATCGATGATTTCAGAATAGATCTTAACCTGTTCCTTAAATGTCGGCAAGTCTTTTCGATTCATATACATAAATTCCGTCCTAAACAAGCCGATTCCTTGAGCATCACTCATCATTACCTGATTCATATCCTCAAGACTTCCGATGTTGGCTTTCATACTTATCAAATGACCGTCCAAGGAAATAGATTCAAGTCCTTTTACTGTTTTATATCGTTCTTGTTCTTGGCTTTGTACTTGCATCAATTCTTTGAATTCGTCAATAATGTCATCTTTTGGATTGATAATAAGACGTCCGTCTGAACCACTCATAGCCACATCCATATCCATATCTATATCACCCAGGATTCCGGGTACAACGATATAAGGAATATTTAACATCCGTGCAATGATGGCCGAGTGGGATGTTTGTCCACCTTTTTCTGTAATGATGCCAAGCACCTTGTCTTTGTCTAAGAGGCAGGTTTCTGAAGGCGTCAAGTCTTTTGCGACAATAATTGACGGCACCGATAAATTATACTCATCTTCTTGACCCATGAGATTTTTTATCAAACGGTTGGTAATATCTTTGATATCCAGTGCTCTTTCTTGAAAATAGGGATTGTCCATCCCTTCAAATAATGCAACAAATTGATCGCCTACCGTTTTAACCGCCCACTCCGCACAGCACTTCGTTTTACGAATTTCTTCTTCAATTTGATTGTGCATCTCGATATCTGATAACATCTCTCGATGAGCCTCAAAGATTTTCGCTTCACTTTCTCCATGTTTTTCTAGCATTCTTTTATAGAGCTGATTCAAATCTTCTATGCTTTTTTCGATAGCTTGCTGAAACCGATTAAGTTCCTGTTCAACTTCACCATAAGCATGGATTACTTGACGATCAGTCACTTTCTTCATCATATATACCGGTCCAACAGCATAGCCTTCTGATACAGGTTTTCCTTCTATCCTCATCATTTTATCCATCAAACTTGAACAACTCCTAAAACCGTTCTCTCTATTTCAAGCAAGGCTTCCTCTTCTCCCTCACCTTCTGCTTCAAAAACGATACGGTCTCCTTGACCTGCACCTAGAGACATAATCGATAAAATGCTTTTGGGCTGATATATCTTAGACATATCATCTTCACGATACATTTTTAAATTGCATTTACATTGCATTGCGACTTTTGCTAGAGCCGACGCCGGCCTAGCATGTAATCCTTCCTCTTCGAGGATTGTTATTGTTTTTTTAAGCATATTCCTACCTCCATCATAAAACTTACTTATTCTCCAACAAAAATTTCTCGGCTTCTCTAGACCAAACCCCATTATTGGCTTCAATTATTTCATACAATTGCTTATAAAAATCTGAAGACTCTCCTAAGCTTTTAAAATCTGAAATTGCAGTTAGAGGCATATCGATATGAGGATAAATAAGCTTCTTGCCTCCGGGAATATTAGGTAGATTCAATATCGTATCAGGTGCTGCATTAAGTCCTCCAACATGGGTAACCATATAGGCCGGATTTATTTTATTTGCACTTGATAGGTCTAAGGATTCCAACATGTCCCCAGTTGACCCTCCTGACGTTCCTACCAGATGTGTACTTGAATAATGAACGTGATAATAATTAAAGGGAACTTTAAAATCTTTTGTGGTCGGTCCTGCAAAAAAGTTTAAACAACCATCATTTCCTAAGATTGTGTCCGCTTGTTCCAACAACTGCTCAACCGCCGCAAAAACAAAAACATCATCATATCCCTTCATATCTGATAGTTGCATTAATTCTTCGGCAGCATCCTTTTCACTGACATTTAAATATACCAGTTGAATCCCTTTTTCCTTTGCCATCTCCGGCGTAATTAACTGTTCAGCCCTGTCTAATCTATCCTGATTAATATCCGTTACAACAACCAATTCCGGTTGATACTTTCCATTGATGGCGTAATCAATAGCTCCTAATCCCATGGGACCTGCACATCCTAAAAGGGCAAGCTTGCCGTGTTTTTTTATTCCCATCTCATGTTCATATACATATGGCGTCGTATGGTAGGATGCATTAAAAGCTCCAATGATACAAGACATGGGCTCCGCTAGGGAGGCGTTGGCATAGTAATCATCCTCCATCTTAAGCACACAGCCTAAATCAATTGCAATCTTAGGAATAATAGTGTATGTCGCATTCCCACCAAAAAATTCATAGCTGTATCCTGCTGAATAACCGGATTCTAGACCCATAGCAGGCTGGAGAACAAAACGTTCTCCGACCTGAAATTGCTTTTTAAGCTTCTGGCCCACTTCAACAATCTCGCCTGCAAATTCATGACCTGTAATAATTGGATTCGTTTCTATGGTATCCGGAACCCGCTTATGATCGGCTCCTAACTTAGCTGCTTTATATGTCGATAAACATATACTATTTGAAACCACCTTGACGAGTAAATCTTCATCGCCAATTGCCGGAAGTTCAAATTCTCTGATGACAATAGATTCTTTGCCATTTAATACTGCTGCTTTTGTTTTCATTATTCTTTCTTCCCTTCCGTTAATTCTTCATAAAATTGCTTTAGGTTAACATCATCAAGAAAACTTTCAATTGTAATGATTCTTTTGTCTTTAAACTTTAATCGAGCTCTGTCTTCTAAATTCACATGTGTGATGATAACATCTGCGTCCTCAGGAACATTTTCTATCGCATAATTTTTGACCTTTTTGTCAATTCCCACCTTTGAGAGTTTCTTTTTAAAAGCATTGGCTCCAAGGGCACTACTTCCTAGTCCTGCATCACAAGCAAATGCAATATGGTTAATTTCACTTGTTTTCCCTATCTTTGCATTTAATACACTTTTACCTTGTCGCTTCATTTCCTTAGATTTTTCTATGGACTCTGCCATTTTCTCATCATCAGCCGTTTTATTTTGGAACTTCAAGATTAAGGATGCCACCAAAAACGAAACTGCTGTTGCTGCTGCCACACCCGCAATCACTCCGATAAAGTTTCCTTTTGGTGTTAAGGCGAGATAAGCAAATATGGATCCAGGACTCGGACCAGCCACTAAGCCAACACCAAATAATGAGAAAGTCGTAATTCCCGTCATACCACCTGCAATCATTGCAAGAATCATTAAGGGATTCATCAATACGTATGGGAAATAAAGTTCATGAATACCACCAAAGAAGTGGATAATAATTGCACTCGGTGCAGATTTTTTTTGCATACCTTTTCCTAATACAGCAAAAGCTAAGAGCATTCCAAGACCAGGTCCCGGATTAGATGCAACCATGAAATAGATGGATTTACCTGTATCCACAGCCGCTTGCATACCTAAAGGATAATAGATCCCTTGATCAATCACATTATTTAAAAACAAAACTTTGGCAGGTTCATTAATAATAGATAATAAGGGTAAGTAACCTGTCGAGACTAAAGCTTCAATTAAACTTGTCACAACATTATTGGCACCTTCAATAACCGGTCCAATAAATTGGTATGAAAACAATGCCATAAGTAAGCCGATGATTCCCAATGAAAAGTTGTTAATAACCATTTCAAACCCAGTCGGGATTTTACCATCGATTGCTGCATCAAACTTTTTAATGATATATCCACCTAAAGGACCCATAATCATTGCTCCTAAAAACATAGGTATATCAGCCCCAACAATCAAACCAAATGTTGCAATTGAACCAAGGACTGCTCCTCGCTTGCCTCCGACTAATTTACCACCGGTATATCCAAGTAACAGCGGAAGCAAATAAGTAATCATTGGACCTACAAGTTCTGCAAAACTCTCGTTAGGAATCCACCCTGTCGGTATAAAAAGTGCTGTAATAAATCCCCATGCAATAAATGCCCCAATGTTTGGGATGACGATACTTGTTAAAAAACCACCAAACGCTTGTATCTTTGCTCTTCTTGTTCCTTCCATAATCATTCTCCTTTAACTATTTTGTATTCACCCGAAGGTTCCATTTCTAGGACTAAGTCCGCCTTCTTTTGATTATTCATAACCCGATATATATTCTTTCTGTCTGAGTTGAAGTAAAACTTTGTTGCCGCCTCTTTGCTCATGCCACCCCGTATCTTTCTGTTGATTAATCAATCTTTTAGAAGACTTTCATCGGCTTTAATAAAAATACTGTAATCACAATATTGGTCTAAATCCCTCCATCCATCTTCATCCAGCAAGAGCCAGTTACCTTCAATCAAAACAATTTCTGATTCAACTATTACACCTTCCTCAACAACATCATGTAATGTACGGTCATATTCCGGCCAAACCAAATTTTCATATTGGAGCCGTTTCAGCTTCGCTTTAAAAGCTTCTAAATCAAATGTTTCCGGCATACCTTTTATATCTGATAAGTTGTGTTTTTTCAAATATTCATTTTTATGATGAAAACCATCTAAGGATAAACTTTGAACCGGTATAACATTTTTCATATCGTGAGATAAACGTTCAATAGCATATGCTAAGGTCGATTTACCTACAGCTGGTGGCGCCGCGAGAAAAACAATACACCGATGTTCACTTTTCTTTCGAATAATTGTCCATTGGTTAATCATCGGCTTAATGACCGTCTCTATCATGTGGTCCGAATATTCAATCTCATACTCAAATCCATTGACCTTCACTTGCATCTTCATATCTATACCATTTCCAATGCTTCTTTGACTTTTTGTACACTCGTCGCATTCAAAAGTTTTTCTATTTGACTTTCGTCAACAAGCATCTCAGATAGCTCGGATATAATCTCAAGATGTGCTTCACTGTCAATGGCCGCCAGGACAATAACTAACCATATTTTTTTATTCTCCGGATACATGACGCCCTCATTAACTTTTAAAATGGATAAGGTTGTATTATTTACCATATCTTTAGGTCTAGCATGGGGCAATGCCACTTTCGGCATAATAACAATGTAGGAACCGTTTTCATTAACATTTTCAATCATGGCGTCCACATAAGCATCTGTAATATAACCTTTTTCCAATAATTTTTGAGAGGCTAATTTAATAGATTCTTGCCATGTTGATATGGAATCAACCACCTGAATATTGTCTTCAATATATTTTTCTAGCATTTTCTACTCCTTTCATTTCATTGTTTGCTTTGTTTAACTTGTTTGTTTTGTTTATATATTCATTATATTTCCATGTTCCTTTATTGTAAATGTCCTAATTCTTTCCATTTATTTCGAAATTTTGTGCAGGTAGAACATTTTTACAAATTATGCTATACTATTTATGTAATATTTTATTATTACCTTGTTTTTCCACAAGATAAAAACAGTATTTTGCACAATCATTCTTTTCAATAAAATCATTCCTATGTCAATATGTCGGGAGGTCACATGTTAACTGAAAGAGGTTTAAAAATATTACAGATACTTATAGAATCAGATGCACCTGTTTATATCAGCCACCTCGCAGATACCTTCAACTTAACTGAAAGAAGCATCCGATATGACATTAAGAACATTAATGACGTATTGGTTTCAAATCAGTTACCCAAAATAAGAAAAACAAATAAAGGCACTTTTGAATTAATAAACAAATCTGAAATCAAGAAATTTCTTAATTCTTTGGACACTGTTCTCTATAGCAATGAAGCTAGGCGAAACTTCATGCTTCATTCGATTGCCTTCAATTGTAAGATTAATTTATCTTCCATGAGCAAAATGCTTGAAATCAGTCGTTCAACTATAAAAAACGATGTAGAAATCATCAAAGAGCTCTTAAGTGATTTTAACCTAAGCCTAACTCATAATGATCGTTCCGGCTTAACACTTGAAGGCCAAGAAAAGGATATTCGATATTTCCAATTCAGCCTGCTCCTTTCACACTTCACTTCAGCTGATTCCGAGAATCTATTAATTGCACCTGTAATTGACAAATATCTTAATCCAATTAACATGACATTGATTGAAAACTATATCAGCATGGTCGAACAACAAACCTCTACTATATTATCTGAAGAAAGCTATTTATACCTCAAGACATATGTTGTTATTTCTATAAAAAGAATTGCACAGGGATACGTTTTAAACGACAAAAACATATCCGAGTCTCTATACTCAAGACCTGAATATCATTCTATTCAAGGTTCATTGCATATTATCGAGATAGCCTATGATATCCATTACAATAAGGCTGAAGTCGTTGAGCTCATGAATTTGTTTAATACTAGCTCACCATATAACTTTCCCAATAAACCTTATATGCATTGGTTTGAAATCGAAACATTCATCACTGAATTCATACGACATTTCAGCAAATTATATGATTTTGATTTGAGTCATGATCGGGAATTAAAAAAGGACTTAATTATTTTGATAAAACCTATATGGTTTAATGAGATACAAACTTATACCCGACACGAATTAAATCTTGCCCACTTGAACACAGACCAGCAAATGATGTATAATTATATTGAAAGAGCTCTTGAGCAACTTCCTCAGTCCGAGTTCATACAATTAGACAATCAGTCAAAAATAGATATTACGCTCACCTTTGTCACCTCTATCGAACGTAATAACTATAAATCACATCAGGTAAAAAACATTATTGTTATTTGCGCTCACGGGTATGGCAGTTCAAAATTACTTACACTACAATTGAAGCAAAAATTCAATGTGAATATTGTAAAAATATTGCCCCTGCATCAGTTAAAACGATTCAAGGATTACTCGGCCATTGATGCCATCATTACAACGACGGCAATTAATATTGCCCCACCGGGTAAAAATGTAATTTTAGTCAATCCTATTTTGAATGAACAAGATCTGTTAACCTTAAAAAAGAATGGCTTCACCGAGATTAATCAAACCATCCTTTTATCTGAAATACTAGATACCCTTAATCAAAACATGGATTATGATACACAAGAAAATGTATCCAACTTACTCAAAAAACGGCTAGGAAATTTACTTATTGATGATCTCGCCGAAAAAAAGCAAAGTCTTTCATCCCTACTTCCACTTGAGAATATTCGAACAAATGTTCATGTTGACGGTTGGGAGGACGCAATTGCTATAGCCGGAAATATATTAGTGGATACCCAGTGCACGAAAAGCACATATATTAATGAACTTATAGGGGCTTTTCGACAATATGGATCCTATATGATTATTAAGGAAAACATCGCTATTCCTCATGCCAAGAATGACAATAACATATTCAAAACAGGGATGTCCTTGATCATATTAGATAAAAGCGTCATAACACCCTTTAATAAAACCATTCAAGTTATTCTAGCCTTTTCATCCTTTGATGAGACAGAACATCTTGATGCATTATATGAATTTTCAAATCTTATCCAAAACGAGGATTTTATCAACTTGCTGCTAACAGCTAAAGATTCATCAGAAGTCTATGCTTTAATTCATACACATTTTTAAAGGAGGAAGTATATGCAAAAAATTAATGTATTCCAAGAAGAATTGTCACGAATCGCTTTTGGCGGTGTCATTGTTATGGATGAAACACAGGAAGACGCCAATCGGTTTGTAAAAGAAGCTATAGAAATGGGCGTTAACTATTTCGATGTTGCTCCCACCTATGGCAATGCAGAAAGCAGACTTGGGCCGGCACTTGAACCCTACAGAAAAGATGTTTTTTTGGCATGTAAAACAGAAGATCGCACCAAAGAAGGTGCACAGAGATTATTAGATCAATCTCTTGAAAACTTGCGTACGGATTACTTTGATTTATATCAACTGCACGCGGTATATAACTTGGAGGATGTGGAGACAATTTTTGGGCCTGATGGCGCCTTTGAAGTCTTTGAAAAGGCCAAAAAAGACGGCGTTATTAAGCGCATTGGCTTTAGCGCTCATTCGACTGAAGCAGCACTCGCCTTAATGGAACGTTATAATTTTGATTCGATTATGTTCCCCTTTAATTTTGTGTCCATGATTAAAAATGGCTATGGTATGCATGTCCTTAAAAAAGCTAAGGAAAAGAATATGACGGTTATCGGAATTAAGTCCATGGCCTTATGTGAACATAAGCCAAGCGATGACGTAGACCATCCAAAAGCATGGTATCATCCGATTGAAGACTTCGAACTCGCACGCAAAGCGGTAAGTTATTCCGTATCTCAAGGTGTCGACATCATCATACCCCCCGGAAATTTCGAAGCATTTAAATGGGCTGTAGATATTGAAAGCAAAGGCTTAACGCTTAGTGAAGAAGAACTGGAATCTTTAAAAGATGTTGCAAACGGAACTGTTCCGCTCTTCCCATTAAAGAAAAGATAAGCATAGAAAAAGCCGGATGAAGTCATTTATGATTGACTTCATCTGGCTTTTTTATATTTTATATATTTACTTATGGAATATCAATAATTACTTCATCGCTTACTTCTACCTGTTCTTCTTCAAACATGAATTGGCTGGTAAAAACCACTTTATATGTACCTGCCGGAAGTTTTTCTCCGGATGCACCTGTATAATCCCACGATTCCACATATCGAACATAAGCCTCTTTTTCAATGCTCACTTCCTGGATCATCATGAGAAAGCTTCGAACACTTGCCCAATTATATACCTGTTCGCCATCACTATTATAGACATTAAAATCAAACGTTTGGCTTGAACTAAAGGTAATCATTTGATCCGACTCGGTTTGATTGTGTATATCAAAAATGAATTCGATTGCATCTGGTGCCGCTTCATAATCTAAGGATGCCTCAAATGGTTTTGAATCCAAAGACTCGACAATAATGTTCGCTGCTTGTCCACGAGTCAAGCTGTCTTGAGCATTCATACTACTATCTTCTGCTATTTTGCCTTCTAGCTTGAAGAGGCGATTAAAACCTTCTTTAGATATTGGCTCTGCCGGCACTAAGTCTTGATCCGCATCCACACCATTTGCCCCTGCAATGATAAAGGCATCTGCATACCACGACATATTATCCGCCTCTGAAAAATAATCCCTTGCAAGCGGTTCTTTAACAAACTTGAAGCGATCTAAATTCAAATCAAATACATTGACCGCCAACTGAATAGCTTGCGCATTTGTCAGCAGCGCATCTGGTCGATACTCACCATTGCCCACACCTTGGACATAGCCTTCCTCATACATGCGATTTATATCCTCTTCGTATTCATGATTAGCAATATCTAGAAAAAATTCTTGTCCGTTTACAGGAACTTGAAGCACTGTTAATAAACATATCATACTAACTGCTAGACTGATTTTTCTTTTTAACATATACTTTCCTCCTTGTTGTAACGTTTTTAGTTTCTTCTTATTAGACGTTGCAACCAATGATTTCGTTCCATTTTAGAATAACCATTTCTCAAACCAATCGTAAGCTTTTTGACCGGATATTTGATGTTCACCCTCAAATACGTCAGTATCAAAAGCTTCTTTTTCATCATAGAAGGCATATATTTTTTGTATTTTTTCATGTGCCTTTTTTGCGGCCGCTATAGGGAAAATAGGATCTTTGGTACCGGATTCAATCAATAAGGGACGTGGAGCTATCAAGCCAAGAATATCCGGCAACTCTGCAATATCAAGTAAACCCGGAACAAAATTGTCAATACAATGGGGCATGGCCATGACACTGTCTTTAAACGTGTTCGCATAGCCACTAACCACACTTACTTTTATACGCTCGTCAAGCACACTTGAAAAACCACAAACTAGTCCACCGCCGGAAATTCCCATGCAGCCAATTCGACTCGCATCCACTTCTTCTCTGGATTCTAAGTAATCGATGGTTCGAAAAATATCATAGACCCTCAGACCTGCCATGGTCTTTCCTAGCATCAATAGGTTACTAGAAATACGTTGGCAAGAACTTTCATGAAGAGGTTTATCCCTATCTTCTATTAGTCGTCGATCTCCAAAACCCAGTAGTTCAGGCACTATAACAATATATCCGCGACCCACCAATTCCACAGCAAAATTCTTTTGATATCCTGGTTCTCCAGTGTTTTCTGTATCGTCCGGATTTAAGCCAATGATTTCTCGATAACCATAACCGTGACCATGGCAACAAACGATGGCTGGTAATTGTCTTTGTTGATTTTTAGGAATCAATAAATAGGCCGGAACATCCATTCCTTCATCTGAGGTATAGGCAACATGCTGTCGAGTATAGGTATCCATGTCCTTTTCATCCAAGATTCTCGGATTGAGTTCAGATTTAGTCCTTGGAAAACCGCCTAGACTTTCCACAAACGCCTCCTTGAATTCTGAGCGTAAACGGTGCCACTCTTTTTCATTTCCCGAATTATAATTAAACTTTACTTTAGCTTTATGGTACAAGCTATCAAGATAATCATCTGGATTCCACATTTATTGAACTCCTTTACGTATTAAGCATTTTCTGCAATTACATATATTTGTCTCTTTTCTTCATGGCTTAAGATCTTTTCAATTCCATAGGTTCCAATTAAGTATACGAGAATCAATGTTATATTTGTTATAATCGTATATTCAACACCTAGCGTCGTCGCTTGAAAAAATAAAATCGGAAGCTTTGCACTTGCCCATATAGTCAAGAAAAACAATACGTTAGCATATCGCGCGCCTTTTTTAAGCATAATTTGCGCGACCGGAAAAGCAGCGATTAAAGGTCCTGCTGACATTGTTCCGATAAAAAAGGCAATTAAAACACCAACTGGACCTGACTTTTCTCCCATTAATTTAATCATCGTTTCTCTTGGAACCCATATATCGAGCAATCCAATCATCAAAAAAATCGGAGGAACAATTTTTAGCATTGATACAAATTGAAACCATGCCGAAACCAACGCTGAGACTCCTAGCGAAGCTTTTTCATCAGCTACTGTTGCACCAATTTTTACACCAACAGCATCCAATAAAAATAATCCTATTAAGAGAATCAGTGATATATAAAACATTTTACTTTTAAACATTGACAACAAAATATCTTTTTGCTTCATTTATAATACCCCCCATACAACTATAGCCACAATTCCGGAAGCAAGAAATGCAAGTCCGTTTCTTAATGCGACCGCTTTTTGTCCAAAAAATTTCACTTCAGCTGCCCAATAGACCAAACCAACGGCCATCAATGTCGTAACAAAGGCTGCAACTTGTGGATAGCCC
>ASRK01000159.1_pt1 | contig 11897 bp, 6 predicted proteins | sample 693218 | NCBI WGS metagenome assembly ASRK01 (sample SAMN02169240, study PRJNA158439) | bioreactor metagenome | isolation source: day 48 sample from continuous culture bioreactor inoculated with sediment... | place: Germany: Bremen
GCCGAGGGAACATATGAAGAAATTCTTGCCAATGACCATTCGGTGACAGGGAAGTATCTGCGTGGTGATTTGAAAATAGAAGTGCCTAGCCAGCGGCGAGAACCAAGAGGCATGCTTATAGTACGTAACGCCCATGAGAATAATTTGAAGCATATTGATGTCGATATACCCCTAGGTGTCTTTTCTTGTGTAACAGGCGTGTCTGGTTCAGGGAAAAGCTCTTTGGTTAATGAAATTCTATATAAAGCGTTGGCAAAAAAACTGAACCGTGCTCGAACGGTTGCAGGAAAGCATGACCGGATTGAAGGAAGTGACCAACTGGATAAAATCATTGATATTGACCAAAGTCCCATTGGACGAACACCTCGGTCCAATCCGGCCACCTATATTGGCGTTTTTGATATGATTCGAGATTTATTTGCATCAACACAAGAAGCAAAAACACGTGGGTACAAGAAAGGACGCTTTAGCTTTAATGTGAAAGGCGGTCGATGTGAAGCTTGTTCTGGTGATGGAATTATTAAGGTGGAGATGCACTTTCTTGCGGATGTATACGTACCTTGTGAAATCTGCAAAGGAAAACGGTATAATCGTGAGACCCTAGAAGTTAAATACAAAGGAAAAAACATTCATGACATTCTTGAAATGACTGTGGAAGAAGGTTTAACTTTTTTTGAAAACATTCCAAGAGTACTAAGAAAAATACAGACGCTCTATGATGTTGGTCTAGGATATATTCGGTTGGGACAGCCGTCTAACACCTTATCCGGTGGAGAGGCCCAGCGAATTAAGTTGGCTTCAGAACTTAGTAAACGAAGTACCGGTAAAACCATTTATATCCTCGATGAGCCGACGACCGGATTGCATTTTGAAGATGTCCGAAAACTCATCGTCATCTTGCAGCAACTTGTGGATGAAGGTAACACCGTGCTAGTTATTGAGCATAATATGGATGTGATTAAGAGCTCCGATTATATTATCGATATTGGACCTGAAGGCGGAGACGGTGGTGGTACTATTGTTGCCAAAGGAAGACCGGAAGATATTGTTGACCTTGAACAATCTTATACAGGACAGTATTTGAAACAGTATTTATAAGAAAAAGGCCAGCACCCCTTATTTGTTTAGGTAAGGGGTGCTGGCCTTTAAATCAAAATATATAAATATAAGTGTACCATATTTTTATCAATCCAATTCAACAATATACGAAACTGTTTTTTTAAATTTCCCCTCATTAAACATATGAATGTTAATTTATGATAGAAGAAGGTTTGAAATAAGTATTGTGACTATCTTCTTAAAAACATATAATTAGCATTGAAAATCTTTGTACTATAGTAAGAAGTATAGATGCAGTAACAGAAAAATTGCACTGAAGCTTGGAGGAGATATGTTATGATGAAAATCAAAAGAAATGTGGTTTTTTTGCTTGCCATTATTTTGGTGGGGAATTTTGCTATGGGAACAGCAGTAGCAAAAAATATTGAAAAAAGTTTAGAGGAAATTGAATATTCAATTCAAGAAATATTTTCTGAATCAACAATTTCATTTAAAGACAATAAAGCCATATTAGATGAAATTGAATATGTAGATGAGGAGGTTAATTATCTAAAAATTAATGGATATTTTGAAAATACACAAGAGCGTTTTGCATTTTATTATCCAGATAAAAATAAATGGAAGGGAAGATTTTTTCAAAGAGTTTATCCGCTTGAAGATGAAAATGCATCACAAAATCAAATTGGTTTTGCAATAGAAAATGGTGCATATATTGTTAAAACAAACAGTGGCAGTGGCTATAATTTAGATGCAAGTGCAGCACAACTTTCAAGAGAAATTGCTGCCTTATATTATAATTATAAGAAGCACATTTACGGATATATTTATGGAGGAAGTGGAGGTTCTTTCCAAACCATTGGAGCAATTGAAAACACAGAAGACATTTGGGACGGGGCAGTTCCATTTATATTAGGTGTACCAACCTCTATCCCAAATAATTTTTTTGTTCGAGCTTTTGGAAGATTTATTTTAGAAAATAAAGCTAAGATGATTGGAAGTACAATGGATATTGAGGGGAGCGGAGATCCCTATAGTATTTTATCAGGAATAGAACTAGAAGCTTTTTTAGAGATGGAGCAGTTGGGAGTTCCCAAAAAAGCCTGGGCTGATTATGAATATATGTTAAGACTAGACCAAGATGTTGCATATTTAATGGGCTTTGCGGATATGGTTAAAATGATGGATCCAACATATGTATCTGATTTTTGGAATAAGGAAGGCTATCTAGGGACAGAAGAGTCTGCAATGGGAGAAGCTTTTCGTCAAGCGAGAATAAATAGCATGATTAATATATCGAATATTGTATTCAATCAAAGTGAGAATAAGGTAGAATTTATATTTGAATCCTTGCCTGAATTACCTGATAATACTGTTTTTGATTTCCACTTGTATAAAAAAGATGAAGAACAAGTTATTAGTCCTCTTAACGGCATATTGAATGAAAATGAGAACAAGTTTGTATTTTCTTTGGATGAGAATGAAGTCGATATCAGTCAACTTAAAATTGGACAGAGGCTTTCTATAAATAATGAATGGTTTTTAGCTTTACTTTCATATCATCGACATCAAGTTCCTGAAGATACCTCGTATTATGCCTGGAATGGAATGAGAAATGATGAAAAAGAAGCAAAATATCCCCAGAGACCAATAATAATTGGCGATTTGATTGCGAATAGTATAAGTGGTGGTGCTCAATATTCGGGTCGAATTAATGGGAAAGTTATAATGGTGTCGAATTTATGGGATATGGATGCATACCCTTGGCAAGGAGATTGGTATAAAAATAAAGTTGTAGATGCTTTAGGTGAAAATTATAAAGATAAGTTTCGACTTTGGTTTAATGATAATGCGGATCACATAGAGTTTGGACCAAGAACGCACAATCTTGTTCAGTTTGACGGAATTGTCGAACGTGCTCTGATTGAATTAAGCAATTGGGTTGAAAAAGGGATAGAACCGGCAGCATCTACAAAATATGAGCAAATAAATAGTCAAATAGTTATTCTTGAAAATGCTAATCAAAGACAAGGAGTACAACCAGTTGTGAATTTAACTGCAGAAGGTGGGAAGACCCTAATTATTAAGAGTGGAGAAAGTGTTAATTTTGAGGGTCAAATTCAAATACCTCAAAAAGGTGATATAATTTCTTCGATTGAATGGGACTTTAAAGGCACAGGTGAATTTATATCTCATGATGTACATAGGAATAAAGATGATGTAAGAGTTAATGAAATTTATACTTATGTGAATCCAGGTACATATGATGTTATATTAAAGGTTACTATTCAGAGTAAAGATACTTATAAATCACAATACGGTAAAGTTGAAAATCTTGATAAAGTACGTATTATTGTTGAATAAAAGTGAGGATGAAATTATGAAAACATATATGAATGCAACATTAGATCCAAAAAAAAGAGCGTTACATCTGCTTGAAGACATGAGTATTGATGAAAAGATGGGGCAAGTAAACTGTTTTTTGTATGGACATGTTAATTTTGAAGATTTTGACTCTTTATATCCCTTTGGTGTGGGAGAAATATCTCTTCTCGAAATGAGAGCATTAAATACAATCGATGAATGTATTGAAGTGCAGCACATGCTGCAAAAAAAGGCGATGGAACAAAGTCCACATAATATACCGGCAATATTTCATATGGAGGGGATTGTAGGAGCTTATATTCAAGGCGCAACAAGTTTCCCGGCAGGTATAAATCGTGGTGCGTCATGGGATATAAAGCTTGAGGAAGAAATAGGAAAAATTGTTGCTTGTCAAGAAAGAGCACTAGGAATTTCACATACATTTGCACCAGTTCTTGATATTTCTAGAGATGCTAGGCTAGGGCGTCAAGGAGAAACGTATGGTGAAGATCCAACTTTGACATCAGCACTAGGCTCCGCATATGTAAAAGGGTTACAAAGTGAAGATACAAATGGGTTAAGAAGTGAATCAGTAGCAAAACATTTTGTTGGTTTTCATAATTCAGAAGGTGGAATTCATGGAGCAAATTGTCAGATAGACCAGAGATTATTAAGAGAGGTATATGCGAAACCTTTTCAAGCGGCTATAACTAACAGTGGTTTAAAAGGCATAATGCCATCATATAATACAATAAATGGTGAGCCGGTGTCTGCATCGAGCGGATTTTTGACAACATTGCTAAGAGAAGAGATGAAATTTGACGGCCTTGTCGTTGCTGACTATTCAGCCATCAATAATGTACATCAATTTCAAAAAGTTTGCGAAAGTGCTACAGAAGCTGGACTACGGTGTATGAGTGCTGGCTTGGATGTTGAATTACCTATCATTCAAGCTTATAACATTGAACTTAAACAATGGTTTAAAGAAGGAAAAGTGGATATTGAAATTTTAAACAAGGCGGTAATTAGAGTTTTAGAAGCGAAGTTTAGAATGGGACTTTTTGAACAGCCATTTGCACTCGATAAAAAAGAATTAAATAAGTATTTTTATAATAAAAAAAATAGGGATATTACAAAAAAATCATCAGATGAGTCAATTGTATTATTAAAAAATACTGGAGTTTTACCTATTAAAAAAGATGTGAAAAAAATAGCAGTTATAGGTTGTCATGCAAACACAGCCAGAGCAATGTTTGGTGGATATACACATTTTAGTATGACTGAGGGACTAATGGCAGCGAAAAATTCAATGGCGGGCGTTGAGAGGGAAAACACTTCTCATAACATGGAAACTTATGCAGGTTCAAATGTTCAAAAAGATGATATTATTCCTGAATCACTTATTAAACATATATCACCTAATGCAAAGAGTTTGTATGAAGAACTTATTTGCCAATTTACAGACACAAAAGTCACCTATTCATATGGCTATCCTTATATTGGAAATGATGAGTCTTTCCATAATGAAGCCTTAGAGACAGCGCGAGAGGCGGATCTTGTTATAATGACTCTAGGTGGAAAGCATGGTACAAGTTCTATAGCGACAATGGGAGAAGGGGTAGATAGTACAAATATTAATTTACCAAAATGCCAAGAAGACTTTATTGAAAAAATAGCTAAAATTAATAAACCATTAATCGGTATTCATCTTGATGGTCGGGTTATCTCTAGTGATGTTGCGGATAAATATTTGGATGGCATACTTCAAGCATGGAGTCCGTCAGAAGCAGGAGCAGAATCCATTGTAGATATACTTGCAGGCAATATTAATCCGAGTGGTAAATTGCCTTTATCAGTTGCTTACTCATCAGGTCAGATTCCGGTATACTATAACCATTATAATGGTTCTTCATGGCATCAAGGGGAAAGTATTGGTTTTACAAACTACGTGGATATGCCACATGAACCTCGATATTATTTTGGATATGGTTTATCCTATACAAAATATGAATATAGCGACATAAGTATTTCTAAAAATGATGTATTACCGACAGAGAAAGTGATGATATCATGTTCTGTAAAAAATATTGGTGCAATGGCTGGGGATGAAATAGTGCAATTATACTTGTCGGATCGATATGCGAGTATGGTTAGACCCAACATGGAATTACAAGGTTTTATTAGAGTGAGCCTTAAGCCGGGTGAGTCAAAAAAAATTGTGTTTACAATTCACCCAAGTCAAATGGCCTTTTTAGATCAAGATATGAAATGGAAAGTGGAAGAAGGGGTAATAGATGTATATATTGGAGCGTCGTCAAAAGATTTGTATTTAAAAGATTCGTTTGTTATTAACAAAAATAGCTATATTGAAGGTGCTAAACGGTGCTTTTATTCAGAAGCTTATTGTGATAAAATATAGCTACAAAAATATATAGAATCAGCTTAAGAAAGAAGGTTTTTGAATGAAAAATTTGTCTAAATATCTAAAATTATTTTCTTTGAATTCTATTTCATTTAAAATCTTTTTTCTTATTTTAATTCTTATTTTACCCTTAAATATACTATCTATATTTACAAGTAATAAAGTTATCGATAGCTTACTAGACAATGTGACTGTTTCAAGTCAAAGTGTTGTTGATATACATGCAAATAACCTTGAAGTCCAAATGAATAATGCACAACAACTATTATATTTTTTTTCAACAAAAAATCCAAATTACTATGCTATGATCTTACAAAATGAAAAAGATTACGATTATAAAAGTGCAAAATATAAATTCTATTATGAGTTTAAAAATACAGCAAGTATGACGGATGGTGGAGATGGTTATTTTTATTATATGAAAGGATTAGATGATATTATCGTATATGATGAACATCCTGTGGAAAGTGGAAGAATGTATAATATTGTACAAGATTTTGTAAAAACAGAAACGGAAAAAGGTTTGCAGGCAGGATGGCAAATATATACAATAAATGAAAAAGAATTCCTTTTTTTCATGACTGATAATAATGAAGTTACAGGTGGAAGTTGGATAAATCTAGATGCCGTAAAACAAGAAATCATTGAAAACATGGATTATGATAATATCGATATAAAATTTAATGAAAAGATGATTTTAGATAACAAATCAAAAAATGTTTTTGTCCAAGCTGATATGAAAAATATTTATTTGTCGGTAGAACTCGACTATGATGAATTAATACAAAATCTTTCATTCTATCAACGTTTTATTCGGGATATATCAGTTATATATTTAATGCTAATTCCGGTTATTATAATTATATTGCGCATATTATTACTTCATCCGTTACAAGTCCTAATAAAGGCCCATGAAGAAATACAAAAAGGTAATCAGACATATCGAATTGATGCGGTATCACATTCAAGAGAGTATTCGGATGTGTATCAATCGTTTAATCAAATGGTTGACAATATCAACCAATTAAAAATTGAACAATATGAATATAAGTTGGCAAAACAGCAAATGGAAATCGAAAATCTGCAATTACAAATTCGGCCCCACTTTTTATTAAATACTTTTAGTTTTATGTATACTTTATCTAAAAGAAACGAAGTGGAAGCCATACAAGACATTATTCTATATCTTTCAGATTATTTTAGATATATTTTTCGAAGCGGAAAGAAGGTTGAAACATTTACAAAAGAATTGCATTTAATTCAAGGTTACATTAAAATGATGAGTGTGTTTTATCGAGGAAATATAAAATTTGATATTGACTTGGATCCGGAAATAATGTTTGTTCGGGTGCCCCCGTTATTGATTCATAATTTTATTGAAAATGCAGTAAAGCATGGATATAAACAAGGTGAAATTTTGCATATCTCTTTAGTAGGAAAGTATGAAAATAAACGTGTTACGTTCATAGTTATTGATGATGGTATTGGAATGAAAGCGGATGTGATTCAAGGAATAAAAGAATCAATCAAGGAAAAAAATAAAGTGACAAATAAAACGAGTCATATGGGAATTTTAAACTCATATAAACGTTTATTACATTGCTTTGGAGAAAATGTTTCCCTTGAATTTTATTCGGAAGAAGGAAAAGTAACAAGTGTAGAGATTGAGATCCCGTATGATTTGGAGGAAGTGGATGAATCTACTAATAGTAAATGATATGGCTTTAAATGCAGAAACTTTAAAATCAGATATGAATTGGCAACAGTATAATATTGATTATGTATATACGGCCTATGATGTTAATGAAGCAAAAAAATGTATTCAAGATAAAAGAATTGATTTAATGCTATGCGACATTGAAATGCCGGAAGAAAACGGAATTGACCTTTTAAAATGGATACGTGAAAAAAACTTGGATATTGAATGTGTTTTTTTAACATGTCATGCAAGTTTTGAATATGCAAAAGAAGCTATTCAGTATGGTTGCCAAGAATATATTTTAAGTCCAGCAAAGTATGAAGAAATAGGAGAAGTTGTTTATAAAGTTTCGAAACGTATAGAAGAGAAGCGTGAGGCAACACACTATCAAGAATATGGAAAGCAACACATTAAGGAAAAAGTAGGACATGCAGTTGAAGAATACGGGCATCTTACAACAGAAAAACTATTGGAAGAAGTCTTGGCATTTATCACGGCAAATATTTCAAGTGAAAGCTTATCTGTAAATGAAATTGCGGAGCATTTTTATACGCATCCAGTTTCATTGAATCGTAATTTTAAGAAAAAAAAAGGAATATCAATTAGTCAGTATATAATAAAAGAGCGTATGGCTTTAGCTGCTGAATATTTAAGAAGTGGACAAATTGGTGCAAACATAGTTGCAGAGCTAGTTGGATATCAAAGTTATGCATCCTTTAATTTAATGTTCAAAAAATTTTACGGGTGTACCCCATCACAGTTTCAAGAAGAGAATCACTAAAAAGTGGTTCTTTTTTCTTTTTATTAATCAGTAGTTGATTTATGATAGTTAACTGTTTGATATAAGTATTGTGACTTCTATCATAAAAAATTATACTTAATAATGTAAAAAACAATTTTATATCAAAGGGAGGAAATTTATGAAAAGAAAAGTATTGATTTTTATGGTATCTGTATTCATGTTTGTAGCAGTTATGGGATGTAGTAACAATCAAAATGCAACAGATGGAACGAGTAACAAAGATAATGAATCCACAAATGCTGATAGTGAACAAAATGGTGAAACAAATCAAGAAGATAATGAGATCACAGAGATTATCTGGCAATATCCATCACCAGGTAACTTAGGCTCAGGATTTCAAGATGTCGAAGACGCAATTAATTCAAAGATGGAAAAAGATATTGGAGTTCGTGTGCGATTTGAACCTGTTGGGCTCATGGAATCTCAAAATGAAGCTGTACTTATGGCGGCCTCAGGAGAACAATTAGATGTATGTTTAACGGCATTTACAAGTATGGCTCCTTTAGTTGATGGAGGATTAATTCATCCACTTGATGATTTGCTAGACAACCATGGACAAGATCTGTTGGATATGTTAGGGCCCAATATAAATTTGGGAAGTTATGACTCTCAAATCTATGGGATTCCTCCAGCTGATCGAGTTGGTGATGCATACGGATACCTTGCGCGAACTGATTTGCTTGAGAAATATAATATAGAAATTGATCCTAATAAAAATTATTCGATTGAAGATATTGAAAATATTTTTGAGATCGTCAAAGAAGGTGAAGGAGATAATTTCTACTGTACAATTCCATGGAATACTGAAGCTGATCCATTAAATAAGTCATACATAGAGTATGATAAACTTGGAGGAAGTCTAGCTGCAGGGGTTTTGATGCTTAACCGAAGCTTTGAAGACTTGACAGTAAATAATTTATTTGACACGGAAGAATATGAAAGATTTGCAGCGGAAATGTATGATTGGGCACAAAAAGGATATATTTCACCGGATGCAGCTGTGACAACAGAATTTCCTGATGCATTAATACAATCTGGAAATTATTTGGGAACATTTTATTGGGCGCTTCCGACTTCGGCGGCAGATTACTCAGCTACAATCGGTAAAGACATGACTTTAATACCAATGTTAGATGGATTTGTTGTTAACGGTGGCGGAGGAGCAATATTATGGAGTATACCTATAACCTCAGCAAATCCTGAAAAAGCTATGGAAGCAATTAACTATTTGTATAACGACAAAGAGGCAAATTGGTTAATTCAATTTGGTATTGAAGGTGAAAGTTATGAAGTTGTTGAAGAAACAGAAGAAGGAACGTTGATTAGATATTTATCGGAGGACACAACAGCTCTTCCATACCATAATCCTTATGGTTTATGGGGGAATATTCTTGAATGGCCAGTGCTAGAACCAGCTCCAATAGACAAAAATGCTAAAATTAGAGAGTGGATGGCAGAAATCCCGGAATCAAGGGTATCACCAGCGATGGGATATAATTTTATTCAATCAGAGTTAAATACAGAAATTGCTGCAGTATCAACTGTTATTGATCAATATACACCAAGTTTTAACAGTGGAGCACTTGATCCTGAAAAGTCATTGCCTGAATTTAGAGAAGCGCTTAAAGCGGCTGGAATTGATAAAATTATCGAAGAAAATCAACGGCAATTAGATGTATGGGCTCAAGAGCAATAGAACAATTTTGATTTTAGTAGATAAGACTATCATATGATAGTCTTATCTAACTTAAGGAGGAACTACGGTGAAGATAGGTAGAACAATGCCGAAACAAAGAAAAAAAATACGCTGGAGCTATATAATGCCATTTTATTTTATGGCGTTGCCAGGGGCAATATATTTACTTATTAATAATTATATCCCAATGTATGGTATTATTATTGCTTTTAAAAAATTGAATTTTCAAAAAGGAATCTGGGGAAGTGATTGGAATGGATTTGAGAATTTTAGATTTCTTTTTGCAACAAAAGATGCCTGGACAATAACTCGTAATACACTTGCGTATAACATAGTATTTTTTATTGTAGGTACTTTTTTTGCAATAACATTAGCAATATTAATTAATGAGATACGAAATAAACATGCTTCTAAAATTTATCAGAGTCTTGTCTTGTTACCCTTTTTAATGAGTTGGGTCGTAATTAGCTATTTAGCATTTGCTTTCCTCTCGGGTGAAGTAGGACTTCTTAACAAAACAGTACTACAAATATTTGGAAAAGATGCAGTTAACTGGTATCAAGAACCTAAATACTGGCCATTCATTCTTGTGTTTGTTAATACTTGGAAAACAATTGGTTACAGTATGATTATATATTTGTCGAGTGTTGTAGGAATCAGTCCTGACTATTATGAAGCTGCAAAACTAGATGGGGCCAATAAGTGGCAACAAATAAAAAAAATCACCTTACCACTATTAAAACCAACAATTATTACTTTGCTTATTTTAAGTTTGGGTCAAATATTTAGGTCAGATTTTGGTTTGTTCTATCAAATACCTAGAAATAGTGGTCCTTTATTTCCAGTTACAAGAACATTAGATGTATATGTCTATCAAGCATTAATGAAAAATAGTGATTATGCTATGGCAAGTGCCGCAAGTGTTTATCAATCTTTCGTTGGATTTGCGCTTATTATTATAGCAAATAAAATAATAAAAAAATACAACCCTAATAGTGCATTATTTTAAGAGGAGGCATCATTGTGAAATCGAAAGAATATAAAACGACCCAAATGGTTGCTCATTTAGTATGTGGTAGTGTAGCTGTGTTTGCTCTACTTCCATTTATTTTACTTGTAGTTGCTTCATTTACGGACAATGGATGGGCTACAGCAAATGGGTATTCGTTTTTTCCTAAAGAATGGAGTTTAGAAGCTTATAGATATATAGGTGTTCAATGGGAACGCCTCGGTCGAGCCTATTTTATGACTATTTTTGTTACTACGGTCGGAACCACAGTTAGTATATTGATAACAACTTTATTTGCCTATGCAATATCAAATAAAGAAATACCGGGCATGAAAATATTAAGTTTTTTATTAATCTTTTCAATGCTGTTTAATGGGGGATTAGTTGCTACTTATTATTCATATGTGAGATTTTTTCATATAAAAAATACGGTATTTGGATTGTTGGTCCCTAATTTAATGATGAATGCATTCAATGTAATTTTAGTTAAAAATTATTTTACCTTTAGCATTCCCGAAAGTATTAAAGAAGCAGCTAGGATTGAAGGTGCAAGTGAATTCAAGATTTTTGTCAAGATAATTATGCCCTTAAGTCTTCCTATTGTAGCAACAATAGGACTAATGACTGGTTTGACATATTGGAACGATTGGCAAAACGGTCTATATTTTTTGACACAACGCGGTGGTGGTCACCTCTATACTATTCAAAATATTCTAAATAATATTAATGAAAATATACAGGTTTTACGTCAGAATGCATCACAGGCTGCTTCGATTGGAGCTAGTGCTGCCGATATGCCTTCAACGACAATCCGTATGGCTATTGCGGTTATTGGAATATTACCAATAC
>ASRK01000161.1_pt1 | contig 11755 bp, 7 predicted proteins | sample 693218 | NCBI WGS metagenome assembly ASRK01 (sample SAMN02169240, study PRJNA158439) | bioreactor metagenome | isolation source: day 48 sample from continuous culture bioreactor inoculated with sediment... | place: Germany: Bremen
TACTCTCCATGTATTGTTTCATAAAGAAAAATACTGCTGGTGCTGCAATCGTCGGAACAATCAGCGGAAAATATGTATCCATTAAATTAAAGGAATTCATCAACTGAATAAATCCTAATGTAGTGACTTGAACCGGAACCATCATAATCATAAGTATAAATGAAAAAATGGTCTTTTTGAATCTAAAATCATAGGCATGAATACCGAAAGCTGTCAGTGCCGAAAAGTAAGTTGAAAACAAAGCACTCATGGAAGAGATAAACAAACTGTTTAGGACACCTCTAACCACTGGTAAATTATCATTGGACAAAACATTACGTATATTATTAACAAATGATCCTCCCACTAAAACAGAAAACCCTTTTTGTATCTCCGGATGCGCACGCGTCGAATTTACTATTAATATGTAGAATGGAAAAAGACAAATAAAGGTAAGTACAATCAAGGTGACATATGCAATGGCTTGTCGTAAACGCAATCGTACAATCGATTCTTCTGTATAATTTCCTTGGTCTGCCATTATTTTGCACCTCCCTTATTATCTTTTAAGAGCAATTTGAACACACTAAAACTCAATATCGCGGTAATGATGAATAAAAGTACTGATACCGCTCCTGCAAGTCCAAAATTCTTACTATACAAATGTTTGTTCAAATACATAATCATTGTCATAGTACTTCGGTTAGGGCCCCCTGAACCATTGGTAAGGATTTGTGGTACATCAAACATTTGGATACCACCAATTAAGGACGTAATTATAACAAAAACTAAAATTGGCATAATCAAAGGCAATGTAATCTTGGTAAAGATCTGCCATGAATTTGCACCATCAATCTGGGCTGATTCAAACATGGCTGTATCAATCCCCATGATTGCTGCCATGAGCAAGATTGTTGTATTTCCAAACCACATGAGGAAGTTCATTAATGCAATAAGGCCTCTTGTACTGCCTTCATAGGATAAAAATCTAAAGGGCTCTGTCATTCCTAAATTCATCAAAATATCATTGATTGGGCCATTATCTGAAAAAAGGGTAAAAAACAGCATTGAAAATGCAGCTGCCATAATTAAGTTTGGCATATATATAATTGTTTTAAAAAACCCTTGAAATTTCAATTTTAATCGTAAATCTGTAAACCATGATGCTAACAATAAAGAAACGACAATTTGAGGAACAAAACCTAAAATCCAGATATAGGCTGTATTTCCAAAATATCTAGGTAAGTCGCCTTCTGTTAAGACTTGTTTATAATTATCAAAACCTACAAAGTTAGGTCCAACATGTTCTAATCCTATTCGGTAATTTTCAAAAAAACTATTATAAAATGTTGTAATTAATGGATACAATTGAAAAACAGCAAAAACGATAAAAAACGGTGCAATGAAAAGATATCCCCACTTTGCATAACTAATTGATTTTTTCCTTTTGCTTGATGTTGCCTTAATCGCTTTCATATTTCACCTCTATATTTGTCAACGACTGCGATAAATATGGGGCACGAATCGCGCCCCATATAAAACCATCAGTTTAGTAACTCTCTTATCGTGTAAGGTTTGGATATTTTTCAATAGCTGCAGTATAGAAGTTATCTAGAGCTTCTTCCTTGGTAACTACACCATCAAAGTAATCTTTAAAAGCTTCTTGGAATTCTTCATTTAAACCTTGGTCATATTTTGAAATATTACTCATATCAATTCTTGGCGCAGCAGCTGCAAATAAAGCAATGTGATTTTGTCCACCTAAGAAATCAGATTGGAAATCACTATTTGCAAGTTCCATCATTGCTACTTCATTATTGGTATAATCTTGTGTATCTTCTGTGATTTGTTTCATTGTTGCTGCATCCGCTGTTAAGGTTCTCATGACATCTCTTACCAAGCTAACATTGTCTGTACCTTGTGCTGCACAAATCCATGTTCCACCCCAATAATAGCTTTCAGGCCCTTCAGTTACCGCCCAATCACCATAGATACCATTTCCTACTTCAAGTGCTCCACCTTCAGATTCCGGTGTTTCTAAGGAGTTACCAAGTAATGTAAAGTTGATTCCCCATGTTGAATAGAAGAAACCAAACACATCACCGTCAGGCCCTTGGTCTGCTGCCCAACCATCACTCCATAATGATGTTTGATTGTTGTAGCCATTTTCTGTATATTCTTTTGTCTGATCAACCCAACGCATGAGATTGTCATCAACAACTATTTTACCGCTATCATCAACCCAAGGTGCTACAACATTATTTGAGAATGTACGATAGGCATCGTCATAACCCGATAACATTTTATAGCCTTTTTCAGCAGCCATTTCCGCCACTTCGTCGAATTTATCCCAATCACTTAAGTAACCTTGAACGGTTTGAACATCATCAGTACCAAGAACATCTTGTGCAATTGAACGTCGATAAGCGAAAAGACCAGGTGTTGCTTGCCACGTTACACCTTTTAGTTTCCCTTCATTATCTGTTGCAATATCTTGTGTATAAGCATATTGATCCGCTATTTCTTCCCTTGTTAATCCGATGTCTTCAATAACATCTAAGGTATATTCACTGTCCACATATTTCAACGCATAGTCTGCTTCAATTAAGAAAATATCAATCGGCTCATCTGCATTTTCTTGATTGAGTAAATCTTGGTCTAACTTGTTTTGATATGCGTTATCTGCATTAGGAGTGATAACCCATTCAACTTCTACGCCGTCAGGAACAAGCCCTTTTGCTGCAAAATAATCATTAAAACGACTTTGAAACTCTTCGTTCCATGCATATATTCTTAATACATCTCCCTCATCTTCACCATCCCCAGCACTGTCTGTATCTGCATCTGTGTCTGTCTCACTACCTGTTGTGCTATCTGAATCGACTGTTTCTGTGCTATCCGTATTTGATGCACCTTCATTTGATTCATCACTTCCGCATGCTGCCATGGCAAAAACCATTGACATAACAAGTAATAAAGTTACAACTTTCTTCCACTTTGAAATAAACATGTTGCCCCTCCTTGATTAAATAGATTTATTGTTGTTTACATCTATAATTATAGGAAGGATTCATGCTATTTAAAATAGAGAAAGTTGTCTTATGGTTTACAATCTTGTTTAATTCCTTGCGCAATATATTACAACAAAATATTATACAAATTCTGTTCGACTCCCTGTTTGTGTTGAATAGATTTCAAGCCGGGATTCTATGCGCTCTTTTAGTTCCTGAACATGGGAAATAATACCGATTAAGCGACCACGTTTTTGCAAATCAACAAGGCAATTTATTGCACTATCTAGCGACTCTTGATCTAATGTTCCGAATCCTTCGTCCACAAACATGGTATCCAACTGTATTCCTCCTGTATAGGATTGAACAACATCCGAAAGGCCAAGTGCCATGGCTAAGGATGTTTTAAAGCTCTCCCCACCAGATAAGGTCTTTACATGACGCATCTTACCTGTATAGTTGTCAAACACTTGTAATTCAAGTCCACTTTGTCGATTTTTGCGTTCCAGGTCATTCGAACGGTGTAAACTATATCGGCCAAAGGTCATTTTCGTCAGTCGCATATTGGCCGCTGTTAAAACATCTTCTAAAAAAGCCGCCAAAACATAGCGTTCGAAGGAAATTCTAAGCGGATTATTGCCTTGTGCAACTTGGGCCAAATTGCCTAAAACAGCATACTTCGCTTCTTTTTCACCAATTTGAGATTGATAACTTCCAACGAGTTCCAGAATTTTTTGGTTATGTTCATATCGATACTTCTTTTGATTAAAGGTCTCGTCAAGTTTAACCCTATCTTCTTTACGTTGATATAACCTTTTTTCATAGACTTCTATATCAACCACCTGTAATTGTTTGCTTTCTTTTTCCAACTGTTCTTTTTGTGATATTAATGCATTTTTCTCTTTCGTATAAGCCTCAACTTGTTTTTGTTTTGCTAACACATTTTCATCTGATAGTTTTCCCAGTTCATATGCCTCTACAGATTCAAATCCTTTATTCTCTAATTGAATCATAAAATCCTTATACGCCTCACCTTCATAAGTTCGCGCATCATCTAGGCGTTTTTCATGTTCGCTGACCATGGTTATTATATTGAGACGTTTTTCCTTAACGCTATCATGCTCTTTCATCATCGATAAGACTTGCTTACGATCTTCTTCAATCCAAACAAGTAATGATTCTATCGCTTTCTCAAGCACTCTTTCTTTACGATAATGTTCCGGTACTTCTTCGCATAATTGTTTAAATATGGTACTTTGCTCAATTTTTTCTTCTTGTGCTTTCATCCATTGGTCATCGACTTGCTTGTGTGTTTTCTCTAAGTCGACTTGCTCTTTTTCTAGTTCATGAATTTTTTGATCATGATTTTGGGTTCGCTTAACCATCTTTTCTTGCTCTGCAAGTATTAACTCCAAATCACTTTTTTTATCTTGTTCTTTTTGGATGGCATCTTCAACTTCAGCTAGATCTATATCTTTAATCTGAAGTTCTTCTGCAAAAAGACTCCTTATTTTTTCTCGCAAATTCTTTAACTGCTCATTTTTTGTTGTACACATTTGCTCCAGTGTTTGTTGTCTGTTACGTATTCGTTCATATTCCTTTTCATATGTGTTTAATTCATCTTCTGTGACAAAATCTTCCGTCGGTTTTGCTAAGTTTATATGCTCTGTTGCGCCACACACGGGACAAGGCATACCTTTTTCTAAATCTTTAGCTAACAAAGCAGCTTGGTTCATGAGAAAATGCAACCTGTGCTCTTTAAAATTTCTTTCAGCGATAGTCATCTGCTGTAAATTCTCTTCATATCGTTTCTGCTCTTGTTGATATTCTTTTACCTGCTTTGCTTCTGATATAAGCCATTCTCTCGCTTGAGAATAGCTTTTAATACGGCCTGAACTTTGAGAGATAACTTCTCGAATTTCAAACATTTTTATTTTTGCTTTGGATCCATTTTCTCTTTCTATGCTTAATCTTTTAATGTCCTCTTTATTTTTAGTAAACGTTTCTTCAACTTCCCTCTTCTGTTTTTCAAGTTTATCCAACTTTTGTTGACTTATTTCGATTGCCCTTTCATTCGATTTGAATTGTTTAACCTTGTCCATATAGGTCTGCAACTTTATTAATTCTTGTTTAGATTTTTCACGCTCGTCTTCTTTTTCATCCGATTGGAGTTTTTCCAATTTATTTTTAATAGAAACAAACTCTTTTTCAATCGACTCTTTTTCTTTATACAAGCTTTCTTTCATTTTTTCTAACTTTTCAACTTCGTTCTTACGCTGTTTCCAATAGTCTTCTAATGGAATAAGACTCGACGCTCTTTGACTGACATCAATTTGTTCTTGCAGTAATACTATATTTTCTTGATTATCTTGAAGCTTTTCTAATTGGTCTTTTATGTCTTCTAATCTCAGGAGCTTTCCATTATTCTCATTTGCTTTTGCACGTTCTTGAATAATAGCCTCGATTTCTTTCTCGAGCTTTTTTATTTCTCTTGCTAAATGTTTTGTTTCTTGACAATCTTTTTGAATAAACACTTTTGCACGTTCTAGAATTTCATTACCATTGAGCCTTTGTTGATCGAGTAGGTTTTTAAGTGTCTCATCCTCTCCATAATCGATTCTCTTTATCTCATGTTGCCGAAGTTGTTGTATCGATTTGATGTCTCCATAAAGATCTTTTGCCCGTTCATCAATATTTTGTTGAAATAAACGGTATATGCTGGTGTCAAATAGTTTACGTAAGACCTTTTCACGTTCTTGACTATCTGCAATAAGTAGTTTTTGGAATTCGCCTTGTGGAATCATCATAATCTGTCGAAACTGTTCTGCATTAATCCCAATGATTGATTCAATTTGATTATTGACGTTGATGACTCCTGTATGCACCTTACGTTGTCCCTTTGTATCGCTAATCAAGCTTGCTTCCGGCTTTTGTTCCGTATACCCTTGGCCACGAGATTTTGGTTTTTCCTGTTTAGGAATTCGATGGATATGATAGTTTATTCCCCTAAGCTCAAATTCAAGCATCACTTCTGTCATAATATCTGGTGGCGAAAATTGACTGCGTAACTGCTCCGGCGCTCTTATATTACCGCTGGTTTCACCATAGAGGGCAAAACATATTGCATCAAAAATCGTTGTTTTTCCTGATCCTGTTGGCCCGGTGATTAAAAATAGCGTATTCCCACCTAATTTTCTAAAGTCAACAACTTCTTTTTTACTATAGGGTCCAAAGGCTTGCATTACCAATTGAATCGGTCGCATTATTCTTGCCTCTCTTTCTTTAAAACATCTTCAAACACTAAGGATACATAGTCGCGCCTTTGCTCATCAAACTCTTCACCTGAACTATTTATATAAAACTCTTCAAAGAGTTCAATCGGATTTTTTTTAGTGAATTGATCGCCTGCTGATGTTTGTTGGTCTTCATCCTTACCTTGAATGGATTCACGTTCTAAACGAAGTGTATTCGGGTATACTTGGCGCAACTTTTCCATGGCATCAATCAGCTCTCCTCGATCGGTTAATACCGCCATAATATAATCTTTTGTATTGGTATCTAAATAAACATCCGGTTGAATCAGTTGATTTAATTGGCCCTTGATACGTCGCATATCACGAAGGGGCTCAAAGCTTACTAAATCAATAGTTGCTTTTCCTTTTTCATCTAAGTCAATGACAGTTATTGATTTTGATTGATGGACTTCTGAAAAAGAATATTTCATCAATGAACCGGCATAGCGGATATGAGGATATTTTACTTTTTGCGGTTGATGCAAGTGACCTAATGCCACGTAATTAAATTCTGTAAAATAGTCAACACGTATCGTTTCCGTACCTCCAATACTAAGCGGACGTTCTGATTCCGATGTAACTAAAGACTCTCCTCCTGCAATGTATCCGTGAGCGATGCATACTGATCGTTTATTTGGCCCTAATTCGTCTTTTATGGTCTCTAGAACATGTTTCATGCCTTCGTCATGGGTTCGGATTGTATCGTCACCATATATTTCCCGTAACATTGCCGGTTCAGCATAGGGGATCGGATAAAAATAAACGTCCCCAAAGGCATCCTCTAGGACAATAGGTGTAATACGTTCTGTCATGCGACCTCGGATATATAAACCGTTTTCTTGAAGCATTTTTGTAGCAAAACTTAAACGGTCGGGGCTATCGTGATTTCCTGCAATTGCAATCACCTTCACCTTTAATGTAACGATGAGATCACTTAACACTTGATCAAGCAATTCAACCGCTTCTGTCGGCGGTACCGAGCGATCATACAAATCACCGGATATTATAATAACATCCGGCTTCGTTTGTTGAACATATTCAATGAACTGTTTTAAAATATGACCTTGGTCTTGTGTCATATGTACGCCATGAACTAGCTTTCCTATGTGCCAATCTCCTGTGTGTATAATCCGCATAAATTCCCCTTCCTCATCGATTGAGTAACCGTTTTATTGTAATTATAGCCTGCTCTCTTGTGTATGGACTGTTGGGCGCAAAGGAACCGTCTGCTAAGCCACCCATAACCGCTTTGTTATTAGCCGAGTCAACAACTGTGGAAACATAGTTAACAGCTTCTTCTGCCCAGTTTGAGATTTCTTCTTCATCTGTAAAGCCTTGTTCTTCAGTTCCACTCCTTGAAATCTCTAAATACTCACCTGCCCGATACAGCATTGCTGCAGCTTCTTGTCGACGAATCCCACCGTTGGGATTAAACTGATTGTTTCCAATTCCATTGACAATTCCAAGTCCTGCTGCAAGTTCAACATCCACATCGCTTGTGTCCGTAAATCCGACCTCCGAGTATCGTTCTGATTGCAAGAGCTCATTATATGTTTGCCCTGTATATTCTTGAAGCCCATATATAAGCAAACGTGTAAAATCTATACGTGTGATATCTTCAGTATAATTATCCATCAGCATTTCCGGAATCAACTGCATTGTATCGGCCTCAAGCAGTTCTTCAAATGCCCAAGTTGAAGGTTGATCTTCCAATCCAAAAAAGTTAACTTCATAAGTAATTGGCATTTCATAGCCTTCCATCGTTATTCCGCTCACATCAACACGAAAGTTATCGTCTGACTCATAGCTTATTTCATTTGGATTCGGACGAAAAATAATGGTTTTTCCAAGGCCATATAAGCTGTTTTCTATTGTGAAAAATGATGTATTTATAGCATTACCCACATTATTATTTGTCTCATTATTAAACACATATATTTCACCGGTATCTATATTCGTTAATTCCACTGTTACAGAATTCATCTGTGGTTGGTCATAGTATTCACCTAAATTGATACTCCATGGTGTTGTCGATTTTATAAATTTAATCGGCATATTCCCGGCTGCTGGCCATGCGATATAATTATAGTCAATTGACGTTTTTCTTGATTGGTCGAATACATAGGTTGCTGTAAATCCGTTATAGCTAGAGCTTACTAAGGTATCAACATAACCAAAGCCTATTTTTTGCATTTGAGGATTCAGTAACCATCGTCGATGGCCAACCACTCCAATATTATATGCATCATCATCTTGAAGGTAACCCCAAAGAATGCTACTTGCAATGGTCGGAAATCCTGCCGCTAAGTTTGAGGCAGCGGAGCCTTCTTTTCCGATTTGATATGTTTCATCCGAAATCAATGATGGTTTTTCAGGATAATGGCTAATCGTGGCATTCAACATATTGACATAACTTGCATATTGAGCCACTTTATTTAGTTGGCTATCCATTTGCAGGTCCCCAGGTAGTCCGACTAACCGCCTTGCTAAATTGCTTACTCCAAGCGCACGTTGCAATTCTTCTTCTTCCACCTGTCCCACTGTATATACATATCCTACTGTTGGTTCAATAGTATATTGTGTGGATTCTTCATCATTGAATCGGAAGGGATGTTGATGGTATTGATGCAAAATCTCAATTTTTGACGGTAATAATAAATCGCCGTTTTCTTGTGCCTGAATATCCATTAAACTTATACTTGTAAATAATAAAAAAAGACTCATTATAGCATAATATTTTTTCATTAGCTTCATCCTCTATTCTTTTTTATTGTATTATAAGATATATTATACCATTATTCACAAAAAAAGTCCCTGCGTACGCAGGGACTTTTCATTGAACATACTATCATCCATCTCCCTCTAGTCCTTCCATATCATACATTTCGTATAATTGTTCCATATCAATAAACTCAATATCGTCTGGTGGAGAAAATGTCGATTCATCCATTTGAAAATCATTGGTTATTTCATTTACACGATAACTTGACGTTAATTGGTCTCCAATATACACTTCTGTTTTAATCGGATACCAATACTCCGTAGATATCCACTCTTTACTTATATAATCTTCTTCACCCATATCGGTTTGAACTTCTAAATATAAAACTTCCATTCCGTCTAATGTTGTCATCTCAGCATGTCTTAGACCTTCAATATTTTCAATATAGGATTCGTCAAAGGTTGATTCAAATTCCATCTCCTCATCTTCCGGTAAAAATTCCATATCAAGATCCATGTCTGTATCATGATACATCATTCCTTGTCCTTCGATGGAATTATACATATAGGTAATGCCTTTTGATCCATCATAAATCATTAACGTTAAGCCTTGACCATCTTCTGTCTCTACACGCATACTATCTTCATATATTGTCATTTTAGTTACATAAGAGAAACCATCTGCTTGCGTTGTTGCTTCTACATATAATTGATTATTCTCCTTAACTTCAATTGATTCTAAGAGATCATAGCCTGAAAGAGATGCGCCTTCCTCCATGTCTTCTTCTATATTTTCCTCTTCATCTGAATCTGAATCTGTTATTGACTCATCACTCTCATCAAAATTGTCCTGTTCGCTATTATCTGTTTCTTCATTCATCTGTGTATCATCCGTTTGTTCATCCGTTGTTTCTGTGTCGGACCCACATGACGCCACTAATAAACAAAATACTACTATTAAAAACATTATTTTTTTTCTCATTTTCAGTCTCCTTTCCTCCATCCCATCTATGTTTCTTTCTGCTTTTATTGTAACACAAAGGAGTTCACAGTATTATCCGACAAAATACCTAAAGCTTAGTAAGGTTAAAATCTCCGTTGACATCTCCTCTATAATCTGCTATTATCTTAGCAACCTATATCACATATATTTTTTATATGATTTTTGTGAGCTATCTATAGGCAATATAATTAGATTGAGGTGATTCTTTGAACCAAACCGCACCTATTATTGAGTTAAAAGACCTTCGAAAAACCTTTATTACAAAAGATGGTGTTGTTGAAGCATTGAATGACATTAATGTTTCCATCGCTAAAGGAGAAATATTTGGAATTATCGGACTTAGTGGCGCAGGAAAAAGTACACTCGTTCGCTGTATTAATCTTTTAGAACAACCTACCTCCGGCTCTGTGATTTTTAATGGTCTAAATTTAGAAACCATGCCCAATAGCGACCTTCTTAAAGTTCGTCAATCCATGGGTATGATTTTTCAACAATTCAACTTGCTCATGCAGCGAAACACGATTGAAAACATTTGTTTTCCCATGGAGATTGCCGGCATGTCAAAAAAACAATCTCGTAAGCGAGCCTTTGAACTCTTAGATATTGTTGGTCTAAGCGACAAGGCAAAAGCATATCCTGCTCAATTGTCCGGTGGACAAAAGCAACGTGTTGCCATTGCCAGAGCTCTCGCTACAAATCCAGAGGTATTACTATGTGATGAAGCAACAAGTGCTTTAGATCCCACAACAACAAAGTCTATACTCGGTTTACTTAAAAAAATTAACAAAGAATTGGGTATTACCGTTATTATAATTACGCATGAAATGAATGTCATTGAAGAAATATGTCATCGCGTTGCAATTATGGACCAAAGCAGAATCGTTGAAATGGGTGATGTTGAAGAGATTTTTATCAAACCAAAGTCAAAGATATCCCGCCAGCTCATCTTTTCAGACGAAACCCATATTGATACTTTTGTTGGGGAGCACAAATGCCGCATCATCTTCGACGGACGGACCTCGTTTGAACCCATTATTTCAAATATGATTCTAGAATGCAAGACCGGCGTTAACATTCTTTTTGCCGACACAAAAGATATTGACGGAAAAGCATTTGGACAAATGATCATTCAACTTCCTGACCAAGAGCGTAATCGAAACCGAATCTTTAGTTATCTTGATTCCAACAACATTCCTTATGAGGAGGTGGACGATCATGTTATTTGACCGCGTTGTATTAGAAATGTTAGGTATGGGAATTTTAGAATCTCTGTATATGACCTTTGTTTCTTCATTTATTGCTTATGCAATAGGCTTGCCAACAGGTATTTTATTAGTCATTACCGATAGCGATGGCGTTCTACCCAAACCTATGCTAAATAAAATTGTTGGATTGATTGTAAACCTGTTACGATCCGTTCCTTTTATCATCTTATTGATTTGGGTTATACCGGTCACGCGATTTATCGTCGGCACCACCATCGGTCCAACCGCCGTCATTGTGCCACTAACGATTGCTTCTGCACCTTATATTGCACGTCTTGTAGAAAGCTCCTTAAAAGAAGTGGATTCAGGAGTTATTGAAGCCGCACAATCTATGGGGGCCAATACTTGGCACATCATTTTTAAAGTGCTCATTCCCGAAGCAATGCCTTCATTACTTATGGGTGGCGCCATTGCAGTTACAACAATATTAGCTTATTCCGCTATGGCAGGTTTTGTCGGCGGGGGCGGACTCGGAGATATTGC
>ASRK01000163.1_pt1 | contig 11661 bp, 14 predicted proteins | sample 693218 | NCBI WGS metagenome assembly ASRK01 (sample SAMN02169240, study PRJNA158439) | bioreactor metagenome | isolation source: day 48 sample from continuous culture bioreactor inoculated with sediment... | place: Germany: Bremen
ACTTAGGATCTAGCGCTTTACGGCGTGCAGGTTCAACTCCTGTCACCCGCATTAACAGAGTCTCAAGCTTTTGATTACAAGGGTTTGGGGCTTTTTTCATGTCTATGGACCAGCGCTTATTAATTTGATGCTCGGAAATAAGCTCTCCATCGTCCTATAAACCTAGAAAACAATCGAATTGATAGAATTATCCCTTTAAGAGCATTTGTTGGGCTAAATCGGCCGAATATTGCTTCAAAAAGAGTTTAACAGTCTTGGTCAAGGGAAGGATAGGGTGTTTTTTTATATTAACTTAAGATTATTAATATAATTTGTTATACGTTGCTCGTAATCTAAAGGAATTCCAGTGGTATTACAGTAAAGTGGCTTTATACTATCGTCAATGGCCATAAATGATTGAAACTCGGCCAAAAAGTTATGCGCAAGAAAATCGTTATTTAATAAAATGACAATTGCCATTACCATTCCCCATGTGTCATGCCATGTCTTATTTAAATCAGGAGAACTTGATAGAGTGTGTTCAAATATGATATTTACATTCTTGCTTAAATTAGAATCTCTGTAAGATAAAAAATTTAAATTGTGCGCAATGATATTTCTGAACTTACGAACGATATGAGCTGAATCCAACAATATCCTATATTTATCGTCATTACAAAGACTAAACCCATCAAGAATATAAAATTGATCAATAAAATTCTCTTTGTCAATTGGATTTATAAATGTTAAAAAGTCAGTAGCATTTGAAAACGAGACATTTCTAAATAATATCCAAGGAGGGACGTGGTTTTTTGTATTAATATAATGCGAGGTAGGAGTGTCCGTGCAATTAATAGATATTTCAGTTAACTTGTTTATTAACCAAACAAATTTTTTCCGTTGTTGTGGATTCTTTTTCTTTTTATATTTAGTGATATCAAGGTAAACTTTTTCGTCCTCAGATATATTTTCTGCAATCACATTGGACAAGATATTCTTAAAAGAGTTTTCGACATATGTTGAATATTTTATCAAAACACCTTGAATGTTTTTGTTAAATATATGTAAGGCTACAAGTTGCTCAAAAGTAGTTCCTTTTAAATATTTACCATTATTTATATATAGGCCTTGATAACCATTGACTAAATCATAATAGGAAAATGATTTAATACATTTCAAGGCAAAGCGAAAGTCTGAAATAATTAATCCATAATCATTTTGAAGCTTTTCTAATTGTTGAATATATGTTAAATATGGTTTATCCATGTTATACTCTCCTATTTTTATGCAAACCAAAAGCCCTGATTACAATATATGCAATCAGGGCTTTCTGAGCGGTCCATTTAAGTATCCGCTAGTCATCTGACTACATTTTAGTATATAAAGCAATAAAAGTCAATAGCAACTTATATAGTTACAGCGGTATAGCAACTTATATAGTTACAGCGGTATCTCCAACCTTAATAATCTTATTACTTGGAACTTTCCTGTTCGAAACTTTTGAGGAATCTACATTAAGTTCATGTATTGTTCTTGAAGTTTTTTGAAATTGGTTCATAGGGCTTAATAAAGCATTGTGTGTAAATGTTGAAATATCTTTACAAACAGAAAAATTATCATAAACAGTATCTATGGTTAATTCGGCCTTAATAGAATCTAATGTTCCTAAGCTTTCTTTTGTTTCCGGATCTATAATTTCTTCTCCAATTTCGACGATTCTGATTTTATCATTTTTATTGGCGCCATCAATTTTTCCGTAATTAATTATCAATGAAGTGGTATCTAAAATTTCTATAACTCTGTAAGTACTCATAATGCACCTCCGTAGATTAATCGAATCTAAGCATAAACTGTATCTTCTACATCACCGTCAACTTCATATTCGTCAAAGTCAATTGTATCATCATAATCATCATCGTCGTCATTATCGGAGTTGACATAATCGACTTCATCTTCATCGGTAGTAGACAATGATTGATAATATTCTTCAGCTGCCATTGTTTTGACAAATTCAGCGGTTGGATCTTCTTCTAATACAAGTTCTTCCAATTCGTCGATGGAAACTTTGAAGAACTCTTTTCGATAATTGGCTTTGTTGACTCTTTTTCCATGAAGTTTTTCATGTAGTTTGCTTTCTAGTCCAACAGCATCATTGGAAAAGATGAAGCTATGTATATCAAATTTGAAAGGAACAGAAGCACTACCTAGTTCATTTACACGTTCCTCAGGGTTGATTCTTCGGGTCATACCAACCTTGAATATATTGTCACCAAATGAGCCTAAGTTGCTTATTATATAAACATTTCCGGCCTTGCCATTTTGTAAATTTGAAATTTCTTCTTTTTTTATGAGCACATCGGATAATTGAGCTTCAAGTTCTAATATTCGAGATTTCAACAATTGAGCGGCAACATCATCGGCAGTTTCTATTTGTGATTTTAAAGAAGATAACTCGTTGGTGAACTTAGTTTCTTCTTGCTCAATACGATCTTTTTGCTTTTTAAGCTCTCGTCGTTCAGCAGCTTCTTCTTTCATTTGTTGTCGGATAGCAGCTTGCTCTTCTTTGGCTTGTTGTTTCTTAACATAATAATTGTATTCAATCTTAACAGCATTAATAAAAAGATATTCGATTTCACCGATAAATTTTGATATTGTGCCGGCAATATTTTGATTACCTTCAGCAGCGATAACTTGATATTTTTCAGTGATGGTCTTAATTAATTGAATGGAATCATCAAGCTTTCCATATTTTAAATTGATGAGTACATTTTGTAATTCTGCTTTTAATGAAATCACCATAAGTGAGTAAATAGATTTGTTTGCCTTTGTGGTGTATCTAGAATCATATTCTTTTAAGGTTTGTTCAATCAAACGATTATTTTCATTAAATGCTTTTCTTAGTTCTTTGATATCCATAGAATGAAGATGCATACTAACACCAGGAGCTAGCCTCTCAGCTTCCATAAGATCTGAGGCAGGAATAACAACGTCAAAATGCTGTACATCATGATTAAAGTATTTTTTAATCGCATAATTTATTGATTTGTGAATTTCTTTTGATTTCTTTAATGCACGTTTGGCGGAAGCTAATTTTTTTGTAACCTTAGTGAGTTCTTCGGTGCTTTGTTCGTAATCCATTCTTGATATATTTAGTTGGTATTGAATACGTTCTGTTTCTAATTGAATCTCTTTGAGGACATTTTGAGCTTCAACAACTGAAGTGATTCCAAGATCGTTATGTGTTTTGCTTAATTGGTTGTGCTTGGCTTGTAATTCATTGTGCGAAGTGGCAATTGTTGTTAATCGAATGTTTATTTTTTGGGTCTTCTTGTGTTGGAAATAGACTAAGATACACCCCGCGATGAATGGAACGACCAATGAACTAAAGGCAAAGACAAGTGCAATAAACCAAGTTTCAAGATACCATTGTTTTTTCATATGAACCCCTTTCAAAACTGCTCGAACACTCCCAATGGTTCGAACGTTATTATACACTTCTCATAATTTATTTGTTACGTTTACTTTTAACAAACTGTTTAAAAGTTTCAATTTCTTCCAATTCTTCGGCTGTCCAATCTTCACCGTCATGGTGGCTAGCGATTGTTTGTATATTATCGTTATGAGCGTTGTCTTCCCATCCCATAAGATAGGATGGGGTTACGTCTAGAGCACTAGCAAAATCTGCGATTTGAGATTGATTGATATCTCTCAATCCTGCTTCAATTTTATTTATGGTTGATCTGGATTTATAGCCAACTTTTTCAGCTAATTGCTCTTGAGTCATTCCCCTTTCTTCTCTTAGCAGTTTTATTCTATCGAAGATATTCATCAATTCACCGCCTTTCAATAAATATTCTATACTTTTGTAGCCATTTTGTCAATTTTATGCAAAACAATGAGATGTTGTTGATATATTGGAAACAAAATTGTATAATTCATTTGTGGTTAAAAAAGAAACAAAGGTGAAATCGTGACGAATTCAATAGAATTAAGAAAAAGATATCTAAATCAGGCTAGTAATTGTTTTTTGACTGATAAGTTGGATAGTAGTGAAATAATTATGGCGAAAGATATTGATATGCTTAATGCCCTGTTGAATTACGATTGTGTAAGGAGCAAAAATACAAGAATGGAATACATAGACCAACATCGTGTCAGTCAGCCTGGCGAATTTTGAATTCAGGAGCAAAAGAAATGGGAATTGAAAAAATCGGCGGCCACTCTTTGCGGAAAACATTTGGATATTACTACTACCGGAAAACGAAAGATATTATGATGCTAAGAGAGATCTTTCGCATATGACTGATTACGGAAATGATTCTTTATTTAACCTTGACTGTTACATAATCGGAAGTGGATGCATGGATAGTTTAGTTTTTTTAGTGTCTTTGGAAGGAAAAGTTTTAAACGAGTGCAACAAAATTATAGATATATCTTACTCCTTGAACAACCTAGATATAAGATATATAATAACATTATATCAAACAATGAGGAGCGTTGAAAAATGGGGAAGAATACTAATAAACTAAATAATTGTTTTATTGTAACACCAATAGGCGATAATAATTCTATTACTAGAAGAGCAGCAGAAGGAGTAATAGATGCAGCGATTATACCAGCTTTAAATGAAGTAGGTATCGAAAAAAGTAATATTTCTGTTGCGCACAGAATAAATGAGTTAGGATCTATTAATAATCAAATAATTGAAAAAATAGTAGAATCTGATATAGTTATTGCCAATTTAACTGGACTTAATCCAAATGTTATGTACGAGTTAGGTGTTAGACATTCAGCAATGAAACCCGTAATAACAATATGTGAAAAAAACCAAAAATTACCATTTGATGTAACTGAAGAAAGAACTCTTTTTTATGATAATGATATGCTTGGAGTTATTGAATTAAAAGATCGATTAATAAATCTACTGAACAATGATAACTTAAAAGTTGACAATCCAGTGACAAGAGGAGTCAGAGCCACAAAGTTATTAGATACAGACAAAGTAGAAGGAATTAATAAAATAGATTTTATTCTTGAAAAAATGCTTAGATTAGAAGAAAAAATTAGTGATGGTTATTATGGGGAAAGTAGAGCTTCTGAAAAATATAATGGTAGTAGATTAGGCAGTCTTATTAATTCATACAAGAGTAATAATATATTGGTTTTAGAATTTATAGGGGATGAAGGGGAAAGCATTAGTGAAAATACTATTAAATCAATAATTAATATTGTTACGAACACTTTAAAGTTATTCTTTTTTGAAGTTACCATAGTGAAAGTAGACAGAAAAAAAGAAGTATTAATTATATATGTAGAAGCTTCCATAGTCAGAGAAAACCATTATTTTAATGAAATAGATGTAATGAAAGAAATTGGTCAAAGATTACCTGGTAATATAAGTCTTTTATCAGTATAGGTTCTTTTGAACAAAAACTTCCATGCGGATACGGACGATCCCAAAAGTCATTCAGTTACAAAAAAGATTTTTGGAAGGTTTCCGTTTCCGCTTTTTGTTGCAATCTTGTATTTTCGATTTTGGAAGGAGTGATTCTGGTTGCAGTTAATAATCCCATGGATACATCTTCAACGTTGACCATCTCTGGAAAAACCTTTGGGAAAATTTTAAATGTAACCGATTGGCGTATTCGTAAGTATGCCAACGAAGGTATAGTAGAAAAAGCCAATCGTGGAAAGTACATATTGCTCCCTAGCATTCAAAAATATATTGCTTAAAAAAGAGTGTAACAGTCTTGGTCACGGGAAGGATACGGGCCTTTTATCTTAAATTTGGTGAATGATACATTAACTCGGTTCCTGTATAATTTCGCTGGGCGCTGTATCTTAAATTATACTCGTTAACTATTTGATCTTTGTAAATCAAACATATATCGTCTGAATTATCATAGGTCAATATCCATGGCTTATTTATTGATGGAATGCATGGCAAGCTGACTACCAGATTAGCTATTCTCTGAAAACAACGTTTCGCGTCATAAACACTGTTTTATATATAATTCAAAGTAATCGAGAGAATTTACATACAAATATGGACTTGACGATCAAAGGAGAAATAGTTCATTATTTAATAACTCAACTTTCCCAGCAAAAATCAGTGAATAAAGCCTTGATAAATGTGGCTTGCTGATTAACCCATTGCTGTAGTTGACATTTTATAGTTTCAGTGCTTGCTGACGTAATTCCATCAGCAAATTCTATGAATAAGCTCATCAGATTTTGAAGTGCAGTTATGAAATCCATGTCATGAATATCGTCACTGAATCTGAAAAAGAGTTCACCAAGGGTTTTCTGATCTTTTTCTTCACGGCGTATCCATTCAGTCATGATATAACGTGTCATCACAATAGTTGTATGACTTATCATCATGTCATAGCTACGCCCTTGAAACTCGCTACCAAGCTTCATTAATGATTTTGTAGATTTGAAGAAAACCTCAATTTTCCATCGATTTCCATAGGTGCGAATGATTTCTTCATTATCCAATGAACAATCTGTGCTTAAGATAACAAGCCAGTCTTGCTTTTTATTACGGTTTTTAACATAGACCAACTTTACTAGTATTCCTGCTTTGGTAGTACCAAGACAGATCCAATAATGCTGCCGTTTCGGCACTTGGGAAGAAGTGTGCGGAGTTCTTTTAGGTCATATGTCTTTCCTTGATAAGTATATTTTTGTTTCATTTGTTTGACCATACCAATGACATCAATGCCTTCTTCAAGACAGGATTTAATAAGTGGTTCATGGGTAAACCAAGTATCCATTAATACATAACTGGCTTCAATACCTTGATTTAAAGTGTTTCTAATTAATTGGACAGCGACATCACTTTTCTTTTTCATGGATTCAATACGACGTTTGTAGCCGTTAGTACGTTTATCTATAGTGTCATTCGTTTCCTGATAACGATTGGATTTACTCCTTGAAGATAGCATAGCAAAGTCGGTTGGAATAAAGCTATAACCATCAGACCAACCTAAAGTTAGCATAGTAAACCCCTTTTTATATCGATTGGAAGTGTGATCATGTACTCTGGCAAGCAACTTGACATTTTTACTTCTGTCTCTTGGGATGATAGTGTCATCAAGAACCAAAACGTTAACTCGTTCAGGGCGTGTCAACCGGTTCATAGAAGCAACAACTTTATTAGACAAAGTCAGAAGAAAACGTCGCCAGTTATAGGTAGAAGCATTTAATAACCGATACATAGTATTTTTGGAATATGTCGTATCACCACGGTCAGAGTCTAAAAACCTATAAAGATTTTTACCTTGAAAAACTAACAGTACAAGAAACTTGAAAACCTCCATGACCGGTATGCCTTTGGACTTGCGTATACCAAATTTGCGGAGTGTTTTAGAAAGCTCTAAAGTTGAAAAAGTACGTAAAAAAGTATTTTTAACCTGTTCAGATGAGTAAATATCGTGTATCATATATGCATGCACCTTTCTTGTCTGATTTGATTGTGACTTCATAATTACATTATATCAGATTTGAGGTGCATTTTTACGTCAAGAAACGTATTTTTTATAACTTTTCTTTAGAAAACACTGGATTTAAAGGATGTTTTCAAGTGGGAAAGTTGAGTTAATAATGAATTTTATTAGTCTAATCAACAAAACAGACTTTATTATGGTTGTCAAGAGAAAAAATATGTATTATCATATAAAAAAGAGATGAGATAATAAGGAGAAAAAAGTATGGTAGAATATATTTCAGAAATTGTGGTAGCGATAATTTCTTTTTTTGCTGGTGTTGGCTGTACAATTTTAATACAAAATGTTAAAACAAAAGATTCGAATGGGCACAGAGATTTAACTCAAAAAATCGAGGGGAATAGTAATACTCAATCTGGACGTGATACATATGGCAGGTAGGAGTAAGGATGAAGCTATTAGGCAAGAAATTAATGGCAACAAAAATATTCAAGCAGCAGGAAATGTAGATGTTCACTATTATCCACCAGTACCTAAAGCCAACGCAATAAGATTCTATGAAAAAGATATTGAAGAAGTTATACTTGCATTTTCAGAAGATGGGGAACCGTCATCAAGTGTTATCGAGGATTTTTTTCGACCTGATATCGAAGAAAAAAATGTAATTAATAAGTTATCGAATGAATATTTTGAATTTATAAACAGTGAATATTTACCATATTTTCATCAAATAGATAAATTCTTAAGATCAGTACAAAATAGTAAACTTCAAGAGTGTTATGTAAAAACAACTGTAGAAATAAGAATGAGGATTAAATCTTGCAGATCTAATTTTGATTCTTTTGAAGAAATATTTTCAATGTTACTGGATCATGTTATTGAAAAAGAGAGCGAAATATTAATCAATAAACGTGATGTGATGATTGTTTTCTTGCATTACATGTATTGGAATTGTGATATAGGTGATAAATATGTTGAGACCTAATAAATATTTAGATATTAACAAATGTGTGGTTACCGTAAGTGCATTGGTTTTAAAAGAATTAAAAGATGTACCAGCATTTCCACTAACGGAACTAAGAGATAAGATTCTCTATAAGCTGGGGGATGATGTAAAGTACAATTTTGATTATGCTTTGCGCTTTTTATTTTTATTGGGAAAAATTGATTATAATCAAGAAAATGATGTTTTGGAGTTGATCGAAGATGAAGTTAATACAGTTGTATGCAAATAAAGAAAATTTTAGAAGGGTTACATTTAAAGACGGTATTAATATTGTTGTTGGTCAAATAAAAGATCAAAGAAATTATAAGAAAGATAGCCATAATTTAGGCAAAACAACTCTTATTCATTTAATCGACTTTATGCTTTTAAAAGAAATTAATAAGGATCATTTTTTGAAAAAACAACAGTTTAAAGGTTATGTATTTTACCTTGAGATCATGAGTAATTCAGGACAGTATATCACTATTAGAAGAAGTACAGATAAAAACACAAAAATATCATTTAAATATCATTCAAAGCCAATGCAGAATTATATAAATGAGAGTATGTGGGATGATGAGAATATACCATTAAAAGGTAAAGATGATGAAAATCCAAAACTGAAACTTAATGCTTTATTAGGTTTTGATGTATTGCAAAATTATAGTTATCGAAATACTATTAATTATTTTCTAAGAACTCAAAATGATTACCAAGATGTATTTAAGTTAAGTAAGAACGTTGGAAAGCATATCAACTGGAAGCCTATTTTATACCAAATGCTTGGTTTTTCATCAGAATTTTTTTATGAAAAACTAAAGAAAGATGATGAAGTTGAATCTTTAAAGAAAAATATTGAAAATATTGAAAAAGAGTTCAAAATTGATGAAACATTAAGAGATAAATTAATGGGCTTGATTGATATTAAAGAAGACGAACTTTATAAGAAAAGTAAGGAAATTGAAAAATTCGACTTTTATATGAATGAAAGAGGTCTGAATAAACAGATTATAGATGAAATTGAAACGAAGATTTCAGAACTGAATTCATTGGAATACAATATTACTTTTGAAATAAATAAAATAAATGAATCGTTTGAAGAAACAGATAATATTGATTTACAGGAAGTATTTCAGATTTATGAAGAAGCATCAATTTTTTTCGATGGACAATTGAAAAAGAGTTATAAAGATTTACTGGAATTTAATAACAAATTGACGTCAGAAAGAACGAAGCATCTTGTAAATGTCTTGAAAAAAAAGAAAGAAAAGCTGAGCGAAATAAGAGAAGAATTAGCTAGACTTAATGAAAAAAGACAAGTAGTATTAGGATCATTACAAGAAAAAGATGTATTTAAAAAATTTAAGAAATATCAAGATGAAGTATCTGACTTGCAGGTGGAAATAGCAAAAATTCAGAACGATATAGATAATGTAGATGTGGTGAGTAATATTAGAAAGAAATTGACCATAGCTAAAAATGATCAAGATGATTTGAAAGAAAAAATTAGTCAAGAAATTAAAAAAAGTAATAATCTCTATAAAGGTATAAAAAGAGATTATTATCATTTAATGAATGATGTCTTATCAAAAGATGGTGTTTTATCAATATATCAAAATCAGAATGGGAATGTTGAGTTTAAAGCTGAAATTGAAAATATGGATCATGAAGCTACGGCTGAAGATCAAGGACATAGCTATAAAAAATTATTATGTATGATATTTGATATAACATTGTTGAAAAATTATTATGATAAATCGTTTTTTAAATTTGTTTACCATGACGGTCCTTTAGAAGTTCTTGATCCGAGAAAGCAAGTTAAATATTTGGATATGATTGTGAAACTTTGCAATCAGAAGCCCGAGTTGCAATATATATTTACTATGATTGAGAGTGATTTACCAATGATAGAAGGGAACAAAAAATATCCATTATCAGATTTTCATATTGCTGTTGAACTTAATGATGACGAAGATGGAAAAGGAACCTTATTTGGATTTGAATTTTAAAGGAATGATGTAATGTGTCACAACCAATATCAAGCTTTATAGATAGTCCATACATTGTTGATGAAGTCGATAATTGACTTATGAAAGATGATGTACCGTAAGAACTGAAGAAAGAATTTGAAGAATACATGAGTGAGCCACAAAAGGTGGTGATTGATAAAAAAATATAATTTGGTAGCGGTGATATATGAAAAGATTAAAAAAACACATTTTATTTTTTGGAATTTTATTCTTGATATTTAGCATAGGAACAGCAATTGTTGAATTTAGGTTGATGCGTTTTGTTGAAATTATAATATTGAAGAAGCATTCCTATTTAATTGGGCATAGAGCATATTTGCTGGATGCAACCATGGCAATTGGCACAGGAGCATTGATGTCATTACTCATATATTGCCTTGAGTATGCACATGAAAAAAATAAAATTTTTTTTGAAATTGAAAAAAATATAAAATTGATTGTATGGAACACCTATCTATTACTTAAGAAAAATGAATATAATGAGAAACTAGTAGAAAGTCTCAACAATGAGTTTATGGATTTGCTTATCGCAATAAATCAAGTTTCTGTATTCTTTAAAATTGGAAAAATCGATAAGCTCAGAAAACTTAATGAGATAATTAATGATATACAAATTAAATTTGTGCAAATTAATGCAAATGCAGGAGTTAGCTATAGTGAAGAATTAAAAAAAATTATTAATAATAGCATAGTTGATATTAATTGGATGATTAATTGTTATGTATCTAGTGAAAAGTATATATTTAGCGAAACAATAGAAGATATAAAGAAAATGTTATAGTTGGTTATTGCACTAAAAGCATAGTGTTTTTTCTGAATTATAAAAAGACAGTAATATATGTGACTTTGAAAATTCTATGTTTTTAAAGCTTAAAAGGTTTTATAAAATAATAGTTGCAGAAAAGTAATGAAAAATATGAAAAAGTTAAATGGATCCACGAATTGGATTATTTGGTTCTGGAAAATAAGCCACATTATTAATAGTTATTTTTATAATAATAACTTTCGAAATAAACTAATAAAAAATTTGATAGTGCACACATGTGTGCAATTCCATTAAAAACCACCATAATATAATGAAGGAAGTCATTCAAGAAGGGCCCTAAAAGCCCACAATACAATGCTTTGCGAAAATACAATAAAAACGGTGAAAGTCATATCCGCAAACTTAGGATCTAGCGCTTTACGGCGTGCAGGTTCAACTCCTGTCACCCGC
>ASRK01000167.1_pt1 | contig 11530 bp, 8 predicted proteins | sample 693218 | NCBI WGS metagenome assembly ASRK01 (sample SAMN02169240, study PRJNA158439) | bioreactor metagenome | isolation source: day 48 sample from continuous culture bioreactor inoculated with sediment... | place: Germany: Bremen
ATAGGCGACATATCCATAAAATCGATATCTTCCTGCCGGAACATCGCATACTGCAACCGAGACATAGGGGCTCTTACTATCGACATAATAAAGATAATATCGGCCATCATAGCCTTGTACTAGATCCGGCGCAAATAGACAACTGTCCCTGTCATCATTATTCTCAACATCCCTTGCCTCATAAATAACACCTTCATATTTCCAATCCCCAAGATTATCGACAGGTGCAGACCAGCAGATATAATCATTTAGGCAATATGCATATCCATTAAACTTGTCATGTGAACCATACACATATAGACGATCTCCAAATACATACGGTTCACCATCAGGAATATACTCCCAGGATGGTAAGTATGGATTTAATCCCTGTAACTTCATAAGTCCCTTCTCCTTCGCATATAAATCTATCTTCTACTACAGTCCCATAAAAATTATATAAAGATTGAAGATGCAATGCAATGATGGATAGACACATATATATGATGGATTTACCTATCTGTTATCATAGATGGTTAAACCATGTATGTGGAAACAAATTATTTTTTTAAAAATTGACTACTATTCCAAATATGTTATACTACTAATGTAGCACTTCGGTGTTGCCGTGGGTAGACACGTAAACACTCTACTATCCGTGCAACCTAGTTGCAATAGTATGTGGCATCAGCTAGTGGTGGTATATACTTAGGACCCGGAATATAGCTCGTGAGTTATATTACTAGCATATTATAAGTAAAGCACCTAAGTGGGTGTTTTATTTTTTATGAGGGGAAACCATGAAAAATACATTCCAGCTATTATATTATCAATTTTGTAATCGCAATCAATATGCCAAAGAGTATATAATCTATGCAAACAAGTTCCCCGTAATGAACCTTGTTTGATACTTACGCACTTTTTCCACATGCTTTTCTACCATATACTACCTCCCCACAAACAAATAGTTACGATTCCAAATATTAGACTTCCAAATTTGTATTCGTTGATTCCTAATAACAAGCAAATAATCCCCGTGATAATAAAAGGCACAAAATGGGTTAAATTGCTAATTACAAGCCCAGCAATTTCAAAATTAATATTGACGCCAATAAAAAAATATAGAAAAACTGTTGCTACACAAACGTTAATAAGACTTTTTATTCCTTTATCGCTCATTGCCTCACCTCTTTATCTTAGATGATCTTTGAGAAAGAGCACTGCCTGCGGTGGCCTTTGAATCCTTGCTCGTTCTGCCATCTCTAAGTGTTTTAGATGCTGCTGAAGCTGCTTTTTTTCCTGTTACTTTTGATTTCATGTGATTCCTCGCTTTCTGTACAATGAATAGACCTACAAACCTGTAGATTTTCTTTGTCAAGCAAAGCGACCTATCGCTTGAAATATTTAGTTACAACGCTCTATTAGAACGTGTGTTTTGGGTTGTTGAATAGAAAAGTAGATGATATAATAATGGTGAGTGTGACCATCTATTGGTCGCTATATAAGAAAAGAAAAAGAACTAAAGTTGCCGCTTTAGTTCCTTTTCTTTATATAATTCTATTCGAACTTTTATTAATTCAAAGACAACTCCTTAGCATATTCATAAGAAATCACTTTAAAACTCTCTGTGCATTTGTAAGCTTCTTCTTTATGCATTCTATCACTTATTTCTTTCGCATTAAGATTTCCAAAGTTTTCAATAACATCATCCAGAACTGTAATCATTTCTTCAGTTAAGTAATGGGGGCGGAAATTATCTATGGCCTTAAACTTGTAAGCTAAGTATTCATTATCATACTCAACTTCATCATATATAATACCATCAAGTAGGATAATCTTATCATGCCCTTCAGGTACTGCCCCCATTGGTAACGCTTTATATACCATTCCAGTCATTGCTTTCCCATATCTTTTATAAAAAAGGTTATCTGAGTACCACAACATCTTCATTAACTTTACCTTGTGCAGTCTTTCAACCTTTTGAGCTAGATAATTGACAACTTCAACCACTATTGAAAGGTCTAGTTCCATATTACCTGTTAACGCATGATCTTTGAATTCAATATATGATGCTTCAATAGACTCTATCAAGTACTTGTCTTTATTGCTAAAATAGATAAACTTTGTATTATCCAAATACTTTTTAAAAGCCTTTTGACTAATTCTTCCTTGTGCCGACTCAAGCTTTTCTAAGAACCACTTTGGATCTTCATCAACCATTCTCAATATATCATCGTGTGCTCGATCTTGAACTTGATGGTTCTCATACCTTGTTATTGTAGCTTTTCCCCAGTCCAGGATTTCCGAAAAATCTTTTTGACTAACACCATAACGCTCACGAATATTAATCAATTCGGAGGAAGTTAACAGCCCTATTTCCGATCTATATTTATCAATCATTGAAAGCTTGTTGCTTTTAATTTGATCTTCTGATTCCATCAACTCATCAGCATGATCACAATACTCATAAATCCCATCATAAATTATCTCTCGTCCTTTAAAATCCACGGAATCTTGTTCTTTCACAGTATATACTTCATGCTCTTCCATACACATCAGGCATAACTTTACTTCACTTTTAATTTTCTTCATCACACGCACCTGTCTTTCTATATGGAAAATCTCCGTCAACAAATTTCCTATCCGAATAATGGAAGGACATTACCATAATATAATTCTCACCATAAGCATGATCTATACTTAAGAGCTCTACTCTTATCTTAATATATACATCTTCCAAATCATATACTTTTCCGAATACACGCATATCACTTTTGTTTGGAAAACGAAGGTCTTTGACCGTCTCAATATATTCTTCTATTGTTAATGTCAGAAACTCCTTCTTTAAAGCTTCTACATAGTCTTCCTTAGGAAATAACTTGGCCAATGTATAACTGTTCGTAAATCGTTTATCTCGCCCTTTATCAACACCCCGTTTAATAATCAACTTGACTTGAGCCGATCCATGTTCAATAGCGTATTTTAACTGTGCAAGATAGGTAATTATCTCAATTCGAGACTCTTTCCGTTTACTTTCACCATTTTGATTCATCTTTATTGTAGCACTCCATTCTCATCAAGTCAATATTTTTGGAATCAATTGATACCAGTTTTGTGATATTGCATTAACCGCATACCATAGTCTCTATGGAAAATATTTATTAGGTAGTTTCCAATCAAATATAGTATTTCAGCATACCTTTTCTATGACTACCTTCAGTACTCAATTTGAATAGCAATATGTAAAACTTATACTAAATTTTTCAATTTCTCATAGCTTTCACCGGATTTGAAATATTTAGAAAGTGAAAACTTTAGATCAGCTTGCTTTTGCTTTTCTATAAACACACCTGCCTTATCTATAATTCTATTATAGGTCGATTCATATACCTCAGTTTTAGCATTCTTAAATGCAGATATGATCTTTCCATTAACCTCTTGAATACTTGTAGTATCTTTAAGTAATATTATTCTAAATAACGATACAATGTGAAACGTTGCATGTAGGGCAAACTCTTTATTTAAGGTCTTTAGATCGCTTGTTGAATATTTTCCATTTTCATCTATATCAATCGCTTTTATATCTTTATATATCTTTCTTCTTTTCTCTTCAACAAATGAGTATATGTAATATCCTGCCAACATTTCATCATACGATGCATTGTCGAAAATCGTTTCGTATAATCCATAATCTTTATCTTCAATTCTTGTAACAAAAATATATTTCTTATTATTTTTAGCAGTTACCGGTAACTGAAGACCATACGCAAGATAAATTTGAGCAAACAATTCATTACTAATAATATTAATCTCTTTTGGTATTCTTCTTTTCTTAAATTCACCACGTCTTTTCTCATACCAAATATTACCATTTTCAAAAAAACTATTTTGAATTTTCGATTGAATATCATCATTTGCATGAAAATCTCTGTTAATTACCGGATTTTGTGAATTTGTATACTTTGTCACTTTAAAGTCATGATCTGGTCCGCCAGATGACAAAACTCTAATCATAATTTTTCCATTAATATTTGCTAACTCTTTTTTTGTTTCATCAGTGATAGCTTTATATGCTTCATATATAGAACATACTGTTTGAGCTCCATTTATTATTTGTAATCCTCTTATTGTTACCACTTCCGCATCCTTGTGAAAATCATGTATTAAATCTGTAATTGCTGTGATTCCATTATTGAAATACCAAAAATGCATACTATCTTTTTCTATTGTTGTCCTAATAGATTCATTAAAAGGCGAACGCTCTAAGGGATTCCTTATATTTGAATAGAACAAACTATCTCCATAATTTTCATATAAATCATGAATCTGTTCCGGAGTTGTAATGAATACATAGGATTTGTATGGTGCTTCAATTTTTATATAATTTTCCTTTTGTATTCTTAAGGCAATATAATTGTTTGGTTTACATGGAATTTCCAAAGGATTCAAAGCCTTGGCATTCTTAAAATTCCTTTCTATATAAATTCTTTTCAATTTTTCAACATGTAACTTTTCAAATGTTATAAGTGAGCTACTTGTAAAATCTTCAATGTTATCATTTGCTCCGTCAGCATTCTTTGACAACGAGAGAAACACAAAATTAATTTTTCCATTTAATGCCTTGTGTTCCATTAATTCACAATATTTTTTTGTGAATTGTTCATTTGTACTTTCTTTATTGCCCTTTAATATTACGCGAAAATCATCAATACAAGCCTTTATTTCCTTCGAAATTTCTTTTGCCTTATTTACATTTTTTTTTGAAAACCATTTTGCCTGAACAACATTAAATACATCTTTACCACTACTATCGACATATTTGTAAATAATATCACAAGAATTATCATCATCGCCATCAACAATGCTTGTAAAATCCTTAGCTACATCTGGCGCATAACTTCTTAAATACCACACTAAAAAAGCCTTAGACTTCATTCCATTTTCTTCCTTATTATTTCCAAAAAAATCTGTATCTTTTAACTCGTTAATTATTTTTCCTATCTCAGCATCCACCAAATCATAATATTTCAATGTATCCATTATCATACTCCCTCTTGTATTAAATTTTTTCTAAACTAATTAAATCACTTGTTTAAAAGACCTCGAAAGGCCTTTGATAAGATTGTTTTCTTCAAACGGTCAATATTATCGATAACATCCATTAACTCCATTGCTTCATTTTCAAAATTTATCAACTTATCAATGCTTTTAACTATTTCATCCTGTTCATTCCTCTTTGGAATCATAACATCGTAATCATATAATTTTTCCATACTTATGCTTTCAACAGTTGTTCCACTCTTTGAGCATTCACTTAATAATTTTTTCTCCTGTCCAATTAATATCCACATCAAAAATAATGGATTAATATTCTGAGAAACACTTAAAGCTTTCATATCTTGATTAATAGTACAATCGTCTTCACATATTGCTATTGGAAAAGTTCTTCTTAAGATTCCACTTCTAACAACAAATAATATCGAATGTTTTGGAATAAATTTTGTAGACGAGTTTTCAACTGCCATTTCCGTTATATAATCTATCGTTTCTGTTATATAAAGCGATTTCATATCTTTTGGCGAAACCCACATAACCGTTCCTGATTCCCAAAATTCTTTCTTTGATTTTGTTGGAGTTCCGCCACCATTCCATTCTCCACAATCAATTAATTTTCTCTCTTCCCAACTATCCAATCCACACCCATTCTCTTCACGCCACTTCTTCGTCAATTCCCCAGTATATGCCTTTTGAAGAATAGCCGCTTTCCGATCCTCAAAAGAATCAATAGCATTTTGAATTAGCTCTTTTGCTCGATCAAGTTTTTCAAATTGATTATCAATCATATCAGCTATTTCTTTTTGCCTTTTTGTTGATGTATAAGGAAAGGGAAGATGTTCAAAATTACTTTTTTTAATTGATGGTGAATTATCTCCCTTCATATGCTCCATTACTTTTTTTGTAAATTCATCTGAAAGTAAATAATAATATAAATATCTTACATTTATACCATTTATGGCATCAAATACATAAAATCCTGTACTTCCAATAATATCATTAAGATCATCTTCTATAACTGCTACATTTTCCAAATACGGTCTGACCAATGAATATACAATATTATTTTTTTTCAGTTTACGTTTTGCTCTACTTGGGGCATCCAGAATTCTCGTTATTTTATATTCTCTTAATTTATGACCTTTATTATCAATCGCATCTATATCAACATATCTAAATGACTCTTTAAATACTTTTTTAGGATCAACTGATATCATATTAGAATTTATAGAACTAATTTTTACCCATTTCCATCCATCAGGCAACTCATAAGGCCATTCTTCCTCAGGTACCAAAGCCTGCTCAATTCTCTCTTCCAATGTCAATCCCTTCTTCTTAGTCATCACCCTTCACCTTCCAAGCTCTTAAGTTCCTTTACAACTGACTTAATCAGATCAATAGCTTCTTCAAGTTGATCGATAACCATCTCACCGCTTTCAATTGGATCCATAAGATCATCATAATCAACAATAGAATCATCCTTAATCAATCCAAGGTCAAGGCTTACACTTTCGCCTTTTGCCTTAATCTGGTCAATCGTAAACTTATTCCAACGCTCATCTTTAATCGCTTCTCTATCTTCTGCTTGATAAGCCTTAATAAAGTCAGTAAAGTGTTCATACTTCAGTGGGCTAGTCTTTCCAAAATTCTGCATATTGGTACGAAGGTCATAGAACCATACCTCTTTCGTGTTATCCTTCTTTTCCTTACCTCGATTGAAGAATAGCACATTCGTTTTTACCCCTTGTGCATAGAATATTCCCGTAGGTAGTCTTAGGATAGTATGCAGATTACATTTATCCATTAAGTCAGCTCTTATCTTAGAACCATCTCCATCTGCAAATAATACATTATCCGGAAGAACAACTGCCGCTCTTGATGATTCACTTTCATTTAAAGAACGATATATATGTTGTAAGAAGTTCAACTGTTTATTTGATGATGGATAGATAAGATCATCTCTTGTTGCACGCTCTCCACCTTTTTTTGTTCCAAATGGTGGATTAGTTAGGACAACATCATATCCTGACAATTTCTTCCCTTCATTAGACAATGTATCTGCTAATTTGATCTCACCATCGATATCGTGAAGCATTGCATTCATTAGTGCCAAACGATGGGCATCATGAACAAGTTCACATCCTGTGAACGCCTTTTTTCTTTGAAATTCTTGTATTTTAGGTTCTAATTCATAAAGATCGTCGGTCTTATCTTTTATATGCTTATCTGCTGCAATCATAAAGCCAAAAGTACCACATGCTGGGTCATTACATTTTTCTCCTGGTTGCGGATCAATTAATTCCACCATAACGTCAATCAGTACTCTAGGTGTAAAGTATTGACCAGCACCGGACTTCTTTTCATTGGCATTTTTTTCTAATAAACCTTCATATAGATTTCCAAGACCTTCCTCTTTGGCACTATACCAGTCAAGAGCATCAATTGATTTTATGATTTTCTCTAGGTTTTTAGGTTCTTCTATATTCGATCTTGAACCTGCATAAATTTCTCGTACACGTCCTTTTGAATTTTCTCCAAGATGTGTTAATAGTTTATTATAGAAGCGTTTTAGTTCAATACCTTCATATTTAATCAGCTTATCCCACCGATATTCTTCCGGTATACCTTCAGAACCATTTTTTCCTAACTCAGTTTCTGTTTCTTTTGCCATTTTAAGAAATAATATATAGGTTAACTCCGTTACATATTGGTGATAGGTAATCCCATCATCTCGAAGTACATTACATAGATTCCATAGTTTTGATACGATTTCTGCATTGTTCATTTTTACGCTCCTCTAGTTTCATCATATAGATATTCTTTTATTTCAGTAATATAATCTTTTAACTTATTTTTAAAAATCTTATTCAGCCGGTTAAAGCCACCATCATTGCTGAATGCACCTGAACTCAAGACTTCTTCATCAACGATATTTTCTTGAAGTAATCGTTTTTCAATACGATCCAACCATCTATCTTGAATCGCATTAAATTGATGTTTTTGTCTCAATTTCTGTACCGCATTTTTTATACGTTCTTCATGACTAACTAATGGTGTCCCAAGAGCTTGCTGACGAATAAAGCTAATGATATCTGCTGCAATTTCTTGGTTACTCAATTCCTTATAAGCAGTATTTAACTGAGTTTCTGTAAAGTTATGTCGGTCTAACTCTAACTTTAACTTTCTAAGTTCTTCTCGAGTTAATTCTTTAGGTCTTGTACATATAATATTTAAGGCAGCTATTTCATTAATATGCGTATTTATAAACTCCTTGAACTCATTCAAGTAGTCTTCTGGTTTCGTTGCCTTACCATAACCTCTATTGTGCCTTACCACTTCATCTTCATGGTTATCGATAATCACCGGTTTACCTGTTTTCATGCTACCTTCTTTGATAACCTCAAAGACCTTTTGACTCTGTTTAATAAAGGCCTCCGCTTCTTCTGTGGTCATTCCTTTAAGTTTATCGATATATTCATTAGGATCTTTACATCCTGATATATCTTCAAAGTGTTCAAGTGCCTTATCCGATAATTCTCTTTTTCTTCTTTGAAGCTTTGCAATGATCATATCAATATGCTTTTTCTTTTGTTGCTCTGTTTCCATCACATCAAGACCATTTAGCAAATCATCAAAGGTTGTTGTTGAGTTACTAACAACCGGCTTCATAGTATTAACTGGTTCTAAAGCTTCATAGACACCAACTGGATCATAGATCTCGAAGTGTGTCTTTCCTATTTCAGGACATAACCGTGTTGCTCTTCCTAACATTTGTTCAAATAGAATTCTTGATTTAACACGTCGTAAGAAGACAATGTTAGAAATTGGCCTAACATCTATACCAGTAGTTAATAAATCCACGGTAACAACAATAGTCGGATAGATATCGTTTTTAAAACGACGCATTTCCATTTCAATCTTATCTTTATTGCCGTTGTGTATGGATCCCGTTATTTTCATAATGGCATTATTATCTACACCATATGGCTCATAAAGTTCTTTTAGAATCTTAACAATCAAGTCAGCATGAGTATCATCAACAGCAAAAATCAATGTCTTTGCTTTACCTTCAGGATCTATGTCGGATTCAAATATTTCTTCTAGCACCGCTCGATTGAAGTTTTCTGTTATAACCTGTCTATTAAAAGATTCAATATCAAAGTTCAGTTCATCCTCTAATTCATCACTATTGGTAATCTCCCCTGTTACCGGGTCATAAATAGCAACGGTATCACCTTCGTTATAATGAATACCTTCCGTTGATAACTTGGTCCCAATATCGTGAGGTGCATTATGATCTACTAAATAACCATCAATAACAGCTTCACGATAACTATAATTGAAAACCGGTTTGCCGAAAATCTGTGTTGTATGTAAGGCTGGTGTAGCCGTTAATGCAATCTTCGTTGCATCAAAAAACTCAATAACCGTTCTATATTTACTCATAAAATCAGATTGATTACGATATAAAAACTCATCTTCGTCCATCTCTTTATCTAAAATATAACCTCTATGAGCCTCATCAATAATAATCAAATCATAATCTGTCGATGCTAAGACTTGATCTCCTTCATTGTAAAGAATTCTCTTGACTAGGCTTTGTACTGTTGCCACTTGAATCTTTACTTCCGGATCAATTTTAGCGTCTTTTAGGTCATTAATATTATATATCTCATCAAGTGTCATTAGTTCTTCTATTTTTACGTCTTTAAAAGTATCCATAGCTTGAATACCTAATAATCGTCGATCCACTAAGAATAAAATACGACGAAATCTTTTTGCAACAAGAAAACGATAGATTAAACCTAATATAGTTCTTGTCTTTCCTGTTCCTGTTGCCATTGAAAGAAGTATTTCTGTTTTTCCATTTCGCACTGCTTCTTCGGCTTTTTCAATCGCCTTTATTTGATGCTCATATAGGCTTAGTCCATCTTTATCCCGCAACAAATCATAATCTGTATTTTCCAGATTATGATTTGCAGCTTCTATATCTTTTTCCAATTCTTCCAATAGTCCTTGTGGACTTGGCCATCCTTGTAGTGCTCTAGGTATATTGCCTTGACTACGCCCATCTAAATACCAAATACCAGATTTCGTTTCTAATTGTTTTAAATAAGGCCTACCATTAGTTGCATACATAAAAGGTGCTTTATATTCAGCTGAGGAATCCATAACATAATTATAGTGCTCCGGCTTGATATTTTTCGCATAATCTTTACATTGATTATCAATAACTGATGGAATATCTTTATATTGTCGCTTCGCTTCAATGATTCCAACCATGAGTTCACTGACAAATAAAGCATAATCCACTTTTCCTGTATGTGATCTCGTTAACTCAGAATTTGTTGGCCACTCAGATATGGCTAAGTTTTTGTTCTTTGTCGGTCGCGATCCTTTATCGTATCTTATTTCTTCTGAATCTACAGACCAGCCTACCAAGCGTAATTGTTCATCGATAATTTTTCGTGTTTCTTTTTCATCGAGCTTAATATTTGCTGCATACCGATAGGATTTTTCTCTACGTTTTTCGCGTTCTTCCTCTGAACCAAACTCTTTCGCCTTTTTATAGTTTTCTTCTAATGTCTTAATGTATTCTTCTTGCTCACTATTGGCTCTTTTTAGTTCTTCTATATCCTCATGTGAATCTCTCGGTTCCGTATATTCCGGAGATTGATACATATAATCGCCATAGGTTTGCATAAACCATACTGCTAATTCAAAGGCAAGTTTATTCAACCGTTTTGCTTCTTGGATGGATTCATAGTTATTATGGGTTGCATCATTTCTATTTTTTCTCAACACAAATAATGTGTCGTCTATCTCTTTTGGCAACATATCATAGCGCTTCAATATTCTAATTCTGTTGTTTTGAGTATTGTCCCAGCCTTCAGGAAGATCAATCTGATCATAGGCCATCATATATAGAACTAAGGTCTCTGCGAAGAGTCCTAATTTGAATAGACATGTATTACTATCAGCATATACATTACGTTCTGCCAACCTTCCAATTTTAGCCAAATCTTCCCAGCGAGATTCTAGAAAATCAAAATTACTCATGATGTTTAACCCCCTATTACTTTTTCCTTTTATCCTCCGGTTTAATAGAACCTTGTGGTATTACCCACATAATTCCAACCTTCATCGCTCCATCTATACGCCCCTGTGCGCATAATATCTGGACTCGTCTTTTGGATATACCCCATTTTTCAGAAGCTTCTTTTGCAGACATAAACTCCATATAGAGCTCCTTTCTTCACACATATATTTATTATATTCTTTAGTGCGAATAATAGCAAATATTTTTATAAAGGTTTATAAATAAATAAAGCCGGGGATACCGGCTTAATAAAAATATATTTATTCAAATTATTACACAAAAAAGCTGTACTACTTGCCAAGGCAGCTACCCCTTCTTTTTTATATCCAAACGTTCTTGGCGGGATTCGAACCCACGGCCTACCGCTTAGGAGGCGGTCGCTCTATCCTACTGAGC
>ASRK01000168.1_pt1 | contig 11438 bp, 10 predicted proteins | sample 693218 | NCBI WGS metagenome assembly ASRK01 (sample SAMN02169240, study PRJNA158439) | bioreactor metagenome | isolation source: day 48 sample from continuous culture bioreactor inoculated with sediment... | place: Germany: Bremen
AAAAAAAGGATTATAGGTTCCGTTAAACTCAGTGGCTTCATAAAATAGTTGATGTATGAAAGGGGACTGGGTATGTTCAACCGGATTACCTAATAATCCAAATATTTTTGTTTTACCATTAATACACTTTGTAATCTGTGTCATAAATTCTGCCTCCGTTACGCTTATTCATTCCTGCGATGCTTCATATATCGCCGTAAAATCATCATCTCTAAGCCACGTTTTATCCGCGAAACCCATTGTTCTTTATCTTGAATGGGTTTAACCAAAATGGTGCGACATTTTAAGCGTTTTCCCACCCAAACATCTGTAAACAACTGGTCTCCAATGAAGACTGTTTTTTCTGGCGAAATATCCATTTTACGAATAGCACGTCGAAGTTGTCGCGTTAAGGGCTTGTTTGCTCTCGGATATGCATCCACCTTTAACCGTTCATTAAATGCATGTACACGTTTGGGATTATTATTTGACACAAGAGCTAGTCTAAATCCTAGTTTTTTCAAATAGGAAAATTGTCGAAGGAGCTCTTCATCCGGATGTGCACGGTCATAGGGTGCTAATGTATTATCCAAGTCAAACATGAGCCCCTCATATCCCATCCGTCTTAATTTTTTATAATTAATTTTATGAATACTAGAGACATATTCATCTGGGAAAAATTGCTTCATTTTACACCTACTTTCTATATAGCCTATGCAACTATACTAATACTTATTTCTATACTTAAAGGAGTTACTTACTGTGATAACCGCATCATTTTTCTTGAAATTCATGGTGATATTAATACCGGTGCTTTCATCAAAAGTGGCCCCTGCATTGGGTGTTATCGTCCAACTATCCACATAATTCGCAAAAACATACCATTCAGAATTTATCGAGTTTATATTATAACTAGGATTATATGGATTTATTTCTGTTGCATCAATATTTTTAAATACAATTCGATTATATACGGAATCAAACAAAAAAACAACCTTATCTCCTTCAATTCCCTCGCTTGCATATTCAAACACCACGGCATAAGGCGTCATACTAGTCGTAGATGAGGCTTCATCATTATCTACACCCATATTTGAATCTGAAGTAATATATGAAATCCCTCCAGATTCCATAGCAACTTTTCCTATCCTATTAAGAGCAAGTTGGGCTTCATACTGAATATCAATAACGCTTTTCGTTGTTTCATAAGACTTTAAATGCATAACTAGAAAGGATCCAATAACGCCAACAAGCATAGTAACAATAACAAGCGTCACCATCACTTCAACTAAGGTGAATCCTGATTGATTTTTAGTTAAAACGCTCTTAATTCTCATCAACAATCACCCGTCCTGTAAGTTGTACAACCGTCAGTTCCATTTCTTTGCTGGTGTTATTGCTACTGAAATTCAAAACAGAAATCCCATCTTCAAAAGTTGTCCCATTATCAATACCTTGTCCTAAATCCGAAGAAAATTTATACTCCATATTGCTGTTCAAGGCATTTCCATTCTCTGTCTTGATGATAAAATGCTTCGGAAATTCTTTTGATTTAATTGTCACATTCGGAATAGTACTTATTTCCTCAATACTATAAATGTATTGGCCATCTGATGGAATATAGGATAATACAAGCCGATACTCCTTGTCCATGTCTGTCATTGACCGATATTGTATGTCTTGTAAGTCTGCTCGTAGCTCTTGAACATTTGCTTCGAGACTATTGGTATAAATAATACGTATACTAAACGTGGCGATACCAAGCATAAGTGAAAGAATGGCAATGGCTATTATTATTTCTATCAGCGTCAACCCTTTTTCATTCTTTATCATTCTGCAATTCTCCAATTCCTTATACCAATATATTCATTATAGTTTTTGCGCATTTGATCTCGCATGTCCTCAATTCCCCCAGAATTCACCTCTACAGATTCTATAATCTCAACTTCATCTAAACTATACCCTAAAGGATCAATGGTATCTCGACTGAAAGCACCCGACAATTTTGGCGATTCCATTATTAGTTGTGCCAAATAAGTTCGAGCATTCACTTCATTATTAATCACCTTAACATTATCACCTTCTATGTATATATCATTCTGGGCGATGATTGAACCATAAAACGTTATGTCCCCTACCATTGCAACTTTTCCACTAGTAATTATAATGCCTTGCATTTCATCTGGCGTCATGTTTGAAGATTTTATCAAATAGTAATTTTCCCCATTGTACCTAACTGTATCTCCATCTGAATCACTTGAAAATGGAGAATTATCTCCTGCTATAAGAATATTTTCAGAAAAATTACTGCCTTGAAAAATTGCAACTTCCTTTACATCACTATTTCCTGACACACCGATATTAATAACTCTATAATCTTGGGATTCGATTTGACTTTCACGACCTTCCCATTCTGGTGAAGGTGCCTGTTCAATATTCGAATAATTACTAATTACTTGTGCATTTTTCATCTCTTCAATCGTACTCTCTACATCTTCTTTTTGTCCGTAAAAATTCTCTGGATTGCCTTTCGTTTCACGATGTATTAGATAATTAAGCAAATACACATAATCTTTTAGTATTTTTTGTTCACCATAATTATCCATACTGTTAGCATTACTATTATGAATATCCATGACTTGACCTCCGTCAAGGTTTTTCCCAAATACAACACCTTTCGAATACACAATTTTCTCATAGCTTATATCAATATTTCCATCACCATTTTCAATATACGATCTAACATTTGGATCTTCAATAGTTTTTAGAAAATATTTTGCTTTATCTTCTATCGTCATTTTTTTATTTTCATCCGTATCTGCCACTTTATAGTATAATGGTAGGTTTGAGCTCGCACCTACAGTTGGGGGAGCCATTCCAATTCCCGGTCCTCCATCTTCCAATCCGGTTGTATCTGATAGAGGAAATGCATATGCTAAATAATTCCCTTTAATTCCTATACTTTCTCCTGTTTCAAATAAATTAGACGGACCATTATTCGGGTCTGGTTCAAAAAAATCATTTACAAATGTTGTTCCTGCAATGAATATTCCTTCTTTATCTGAATCTTCTGATATCGGATGTTTTGGTGTATTCCCCGTAATTGTTAGCGTGGATTTACCACCGTTTTTTATATCCGCATTAATCACAATTGCACTTTGTTTATAATAATCATCACCTCTTCCAATGAAGCCATAATAATTACCGTCAATATTTATATGATTGTCTTCTCCATTAAGTATTAAATCATTTTTTGTATAAACATTTCCATTTATAATATTAATCGTATTTTCTTTGCCAATAGTGTTTGTATATGGATCTGACTGTGTAGCTAGACTGTCACAATAGATGTATCCATCCTTAACTGTTAGCGTTGAACCTTCTGCTGTTGCCTGAATTTGTATGAAACTTTGCGTAACAACATCGCCCAAAATCCTTACATCCGTATCTTGACCTGAAACCATAACTCCTTTATAATTATTGGTATTTCTAGGAGAATTATCATTATTTGGATCTAAGTTATAGCTTCCGCTCGGAATCGTTCCTAGTGCATAAATACTTCCGAGAATTTCAATATCTCCATCTTGGAAATCCAAATTTTTTTCTGTTACGAGTCCATACTGCCACAATGGATTGTCTACGGTTAAATACTTAGACTGATTAAGTTTTGTCGGCATTAAATCTTTCGGAGCTTCAACAACAAGATCCGTTGTAATCGTTCGTTGTGTTTGATCATGAAGCGTAAACGTCGATGTCAGTTCTTTGACAATGAATTGATTATCAAAATTAGCATCACCATCATTTTCACTGTATGAAAGAATATCTGTGAACTGAATTTCTTCCAAAATCAAGTCAGATTCATCGTCTAAAAAAACATAATTATTGCTTCCCTCTAAAGAACGAATCTTTTGACTTATATTACTTTCTTTCGTATCAAAATAATCTTTAAAATGATAATTCATACGTTCTTGATAGTAACGCACTAGATTATCTTCATCAATAATTAATTCATGATAATCATGATTATTTATTTCATCACTAACCGAAACAATTTGCGTCATATTTTCGGCAGAACCTGACATCACTTTGATAAAATAACCATCATATTTTTCATCGATTCCTGAAAAGTCATTATAAATGTTATTGATTGATAAGGACCTTGGATTATCCTCGTTATTATAGTCATTATTTATTGCACTAATGATTGTTTTGATTCCATTTTTTAGATAAAGTTTTTTATTCATAAAACCTGTCGGTGTTAACGAATCAGGTCCAGAATAAAGTTCATACGCAGTAATTTGTTCAACCATATTTGACATTAACAAGGATTCTAACGTTTTTACTCCATCTAAAATCTTTTGCATATCTTCTTTTTTTTCTTCTACATCCTTTTCCGTTTCAACGGCAGCATGTTTTAATGCTTCATCTACATAATACCCTAAAATTGAATAGACTTGATCAACACCTGACTCAGAATAATATTGTGTACGCTTCATCATCGTATCAGTAAACTTCATATTATAATTCATGATACTTAATGATAAAACCGTCGTTCCTAAAACCGTTAAAATCGCAATAGTAATGATTATCATTAATAACGTTGATCCATTTTCTTTTCGTAAGAATTGCATCGCTTACACCTACTCTTTCGCCAAGCGTGTTGTTACAACTTCTGATAGAATTTTTCCATCTTTTTCAATTTGAATGATAAACTCATATAATCGATATTCAAATAATTTTGGTATGGAAATATTACGATATACCGTATTACTGCCATAGTTCAATACAATTTCAGGCTGAATCTTGTCTTCTTTATCTTCATAGACATATATATTCAAATCATTTTCTGTTGAATTACTCACTGTAATCGTTGTTGTTTTTTGATTGCTTGTACTCGTTAAATCATTGCATATAATATTGATTATTCCTTTATAATCAGCTATACTTTTTTCCACTTCATATGGATCATTATCATTAACATCAACGGTGACACGAATACGATCATGTCCTGATTTTGCAAAATGGATATCTATCTTTCGATTTTCTTCCGCTCCATCAAAGGTATGATTGTCAATAGTATCTTCATCATTATACATTGAAACGATTGTATCGGAAGAGGTTGCGTCCTCAAGCAATAATTCCACATCATATGAAACACTTGAATCGATTGGTAAATCATCCGGCATCTTATAATAATCAGTTAAAAATTCATTTTCGAATCCTGTGTCTTCCGTCTTCTTGAATAAATTAATATGGACTGTGTATTTATTAGGAATTGTCGGTAAATTATATAGACTTAATAATTCTTCAGTTATCATTCCTGATGAATCTACTGCATCTGTTAAATCTAAAACCTGTTCCATATTCATTGCCTTGATGGTTTCCGTATATTGTTGTCCTAATTGAGTCGCAACAAGTTGTTCTTTTGTTGTTATTGTTGTCGCTAATACCCCTTGAAAAATCAAAGCAATAGGTACAGTAATCACACCGATTATTGCAATCGTTATTATAACTTCTATTAGCGTAAATCCATAGATAGAACGCTCTTTATTTTTTTTATAATAGAAATTCATTATGTTCACCCGCTAATTAATGGAAATATCGCCTCTTTGCTCTACGATATTTAAACGTGGACGATTAGCATCTTCATATTCTACACGTACATTCATTGGAATATCTGTTTCATTAATCAAAATCACATTTACACCGCTAGTATCTGCATCATTATATCGCTGACTAGAAATTGCTTTAATATCAATCGTATTCCCAGGATTAAAAAGTCGGCCTGAAGTATAGTCCTCCGGATATGTTCTTCCACTTGTCTTATAACGATAATAATAATCACCTTCTATCTGGTTTACATGAATTTCAACACCTTCATAATTTGGATTATCTGCTGTAATTTTAGTACTATTTTCATTATTTGCCTGATATATAGAGACGGTAGGTAGCGATGAGTTAATCGAGGTTACACCAAGCACTATATCATCTGGTTCACGCGTTTCACCTTGAGCAACACCTGCATCATAGTTTATACCAAGGGTCTCAAAGGGTTGAAAAATCGCATCAGATTTTGGTTCATATGGTCCAAAATGATCTGTAGGTAAATATTCGCGTTCAGATGATTCGAGCGCGTAGAATAAAATATTAAAGGATGAAAGGACTTCACTATTAGCAACATCACTGGTAACATCCATTTGCTCTATTGATAATTGATTTGGATATTTTTCTATATACTCTAATACTTTTTTGTAATCATTATATGTTGTATTAAACGAGACATTCACCGGAATTTTTATCACCTGTTCATAGTGCTCTTCCTCCGATGTCTCCTCCATATTGTCTTGTACTATTACTTCAGGTTCACCTAAAGTATATGCCTGAATATTTAAAGAATCCACCGTGGTTTCTAGATCTTTCATAATATAAATGATATCTTCTTGCGTAATTCCAGCCGGAAATTGGCTATTGATTTTCTCAATATATTTATTGGCATATTCAATATCGTTTAAATAGACATCCTTATTCATGTATTCTAGTGTGACATAGTCTAATTCTTCGTTCATTTCTTGAACTTCACTTTTAAGCATTCTTGTTTCTTCTTGTAACGGTGAATAGATTAAAAACCAATAAACTGCAATAATTAATACTCCACCTAAAAAAGTAAGCAAATATTTTTCATTATTGGTCATTTGTATCCACCTCGCTTCTTAAAAATGTACATTGTATTGTCACTGCCACATACGAATTAACATTATCTAACTCCCCAATACGATTTACTGAGGGTGTATAGACCTTTTCAAACAATGGTTCTATCTCTCCGTCAAAAGATTTTGTTTCCAGTGATTTCAAGTAGGTTAGCATCTTTGCAAGAGTTGCCTCGTCTTGAAACGATGCATTTATCTCAACAGACCCCTCCGATATATACATGCGAGTTAAAAATGCGTTTTCAGGCATTGATTCTTCTAATGTGTTTATAAAAGATAAGCTTATATCAGATCGAGTTGTCGTTACATCTTCAATGGACTCCCGAAAACTTTTTTCACTCATAATGACTGTGTGTTCATTCATTATATCGTAGATTTCATTCATACTATTAATCTCGTTTTGAATATTTATTTTATCTCTCTCCAAGGATTGATATTTTGCATATCCTGTATAATAATGAGCACCTATTGATACAAGTAATAATATCCCGATAAGTATGGGGATACGTTTTTTTGCTCGAAGTTTGTCTTTATTCTTAATCGTTGCCGGCAATAAATTCATTGTCGCCAATGTTGCCCCTAAGGCAATGGGGTAATAATGAATCTCATCCATATTTACATGGCTTTCTCGGGCAATAAAACTTCTAAGACCAATAATTTTTTTTACTTTAAGGCCAAAAAAACGGGAAATATAGTCTTCAACACCAAAAATCTCCGAACCGCCATCCATAATATAGACTTGTTCAATTGGATTTTGGTTACGAGAACTATAATAATCAATTAAGCGTGCAACCCCATTAAGGATTTGTTCCATACCACTGGTGACATCGTTATGAAGATAGGCATTTTCTTTGTGATCGGGATTTAAAAGCTGACGTTCCTTAGCAATCTGAACAGCTTCTTTATAGTCCACATCAAAATGTTGACAAATACTCTCATGAATGACCTTTGTTCCAAATAAAATATTCCGACTAAATTTCACAACACTATTGGATACAATGGTTACCATTGTACTTTCCGGTCCGATATCAAGGAAAAGATTTGTCCCTTCATATTTTTCATGTTGAATAAAGTTCACCATACTATTACCGGCAAAATCAACATTGACGATTTCTAGTTGACAAAGCTCAGCTAAATCAATATAACTTTGTACAAGTTTTCTAAGCGCCGCAACAATAATAACCTTTGCTTTTTTTCCATCGTCTGACTCAATCACTTCCGTCACTGTATAGTCTACACTATATTCAGCTAAATTCACCGGAAAATACTCATCCGCATTGAGATCAATAATGTTACGTAACTTTTGCTGGGATAGATTGGGCAGCTCTACTTCACGCGTAATAATCTTACTACTTGCAATACTAAATGCAACCTGTTTTTCTTTCATCTGATTTTGATCAAGTACTTCGCGTATGAGCTTAGCCATCTCAGGAAGATTCGATAATATTCCATCATGAACTGCACGCTCAGGTGTCGGAATTTTCTTTCCATCTAAAAAATGCATCTTTTTACCTTTGCGTTGAACATATGCAATCTTAATCCATTCATTACCTATATCAATCGACAAGAGTTTCTTTGGAAGTGACATCTTTATCCCCCTATACTTAAAAAATTATATCTTTATAAAGCAACTTGTATTACATCTAAATACCATTGTATCATTCGATCACCATATAACGCCGCTAGAATAATTCCACCACTCAAGAAAGGTCCAAATGGAATTCTTTGCTTTCGACTCATGACTTTAAATGCGATTAACGATACACCAATAACCGATCCTAAAATAGATCCTAAAAACAATGCTAAAACAATTTTTTGCCAGCCAAGAATCCAACCGGTAACAGCCATTAACTTAATGTCACCCATACCCATCTGACCACCTGTGACCACATGGATTAATAACAAAGGTATACTGACGGCAAAAAAACCAATACTACTTTCTATAAAAGCTTTTTCAAAAAACACTTGAAAAAGCACACCAACAATCAATAAAAAAACAAGGATTCCATTGGGAATAATCATCCATTGTAAATCAATAAGCGAAATGACAAGACATGTTGAAAAAAGTATGGCCGTCATTACACCAACCGGTGTAAATCCCAATACAAAATAAATCCAAACATAAGCTAAACCGTTAATAAGTTCGACTAAGGGATATTGAATAGACACCGCTTCCTTACAACTTCGGCATCGCCCCCGAAGTATTAGGTAACTAAATACCGGTATCAAATCATACCATTTTATGGATTGTCCACACGCCATACAATGTGATGGCGTGTAAACAATCTCTTGATGTCTCGGAATCCTAAATATACATACGTTTAGGAAAGATCCGAAAAGTAGACCGAGAATAAAGACTAAGGGTGACATTAGTCTTGATCGTATTCGTCATCAGCTTCTGGCGCAAGCTCAATATCGTTTGTTCCATCATTTACTACAACACTCATTCTATTATTAGCATCAACACGTATGAAAAATGATGCGCGAGTTGCTGAATCAAAAGCTGGTGCGAGTTCAGTTTGATTTAAATCATTAAACAAATCAGCTTCGAAAGTATCTGCTGTCAAAGTAGCTGTAGCTAAACCTGTAACATTAACATCAGCAGCATCCGTTGGATTATAGTCGCTATTCTTAGCCAAAACTTGTGCGGCAGTATTATAAATCACTTTTGCATTTGACACATCGGATGCTTTACGTGAATTTTCAATTGCACCTAAAATATTGGGTACTGCAATGGCTGCGATGATGGCTAAAATGGCGATAACGATGATTAACTCGATTAATGTAAAACCTTCTTGTTTCTTTTTCATGTTTTCTAATAATTTTCTCATTTTTTCTACACTCCTATTATTATATTTTTTGTTTTCCCTTGCGGGTGGGTGGGGTTTATAAATTGCCAACGCCTTGGTACAAACCGAACATGGGTTGTACGATGGAGATGACAACAAAGCCAACGACCAATGCCAGAACGACGATGATTAAAGGTTCTAGCAAGGACGTCATTTGAGCCACGGCAGATTCTACTTCACCATCATAGAAGTCTGCTACTTTATTTAATATAGGTTCCAGTTGTCCAGTATCCTCTCCGATTTTTACCATATGGGTAATCATAGGTGGGAATACGCCTAACTCACGTATGGGCTTGGACAAAGCGGTACCTTCGCTCACTTGAGTTCTAGCATCTTCTAAACCTTTCTCTACAACATAGTTATCGACAACTTTAGCCACAATGGCAAGGGCATCGAGTAAAGGTAAGCCGGATGCTAAGAGTGTACTTAATGTTCTTGAGAAGCGGGATGCGACGATTTTGGTCTGTACAGGCCCGATTATAGGGAGTTTCAACTTTAATCGTGATAATGTAATGGAGCCGACTTCTGATTTAACATATATACGAAACACAATAATGAGTCCGATGATGGATGGAATTAAAATATACCATCGGTATTTAACGAAATCACTGATGGCGATTAAGGCCTTGGTCGTTGCCGGCAGTTCCATTCCCATGCCATCAAACATGGAAACAAAGGTTGGTACAACAACAAGAACTAGGAGTATAACAACGCCTAATGCCACAATCGATACAACCGCCGGATAGGTGGTGGCTTTTCGAACAGATTGTTGTAGTTTGTACTCTTTTTCGAAATGTTCTGCCATACGATGTAGGGCAATCTCAAGACTTCCGGATACTTCTCCGGCTTCAATCATATTAATGAGAATCTCCGGAAAGTATTTACTGTTGGCGCGCATGGTTGCAGATAGGGCCTCCCCTTGCTCGACGCGCTCATACATGTTACTAATGACTTTCGATAGGTATTTGTTCTCTGTTTGTTCTTTCAACAAAAAAAGAGCTTCTAATACACTCACACCTGCATTTAAAATCGCTTCGAATTGCTGGCAAAAGATGGTAAGGTCTTTGACTTTAACCGGATTTCCTAGAACAATCTCACCATGTAAGGCTCCTTGTTCCGTAATAGATTCCGGGTATAAATTATTATCTTTTAATTTTGCAATGGCACTTTGTCGAGTTGATGCCTCGATTACACCTTTTTGTTTTTTCCCTTGCATTGTCGATGCAAGATAATTGAATTTAGCCATATTTATACCCTTTCTTCACTTTTTCACACGCAGTAAAGACATTATACCATGCCATTAGGCGTAATTCAACCAATTATTCATATTTTGTTCATAATATATTCATATTATTTTCATTTTATTCTTATGTAATTCTCATCAAATATTCATTAATGTAACAAACGGCGCTCCAATGCATTAGGATCTGTCGCAAAAATAAGGGCTTGTTCTCTGGATACCACACCTTCATTGACCAGATTAAGCAGGGATTCATCCATGGTTTGCATACCAATCTCACGATTCGTTTGAATAATTGAGTTAATCTGATGGGTTTTGTTTTCACGAATCAGATTACGGATGGCTTGATTCACATGGAGGGTCTCAAAAGCTGCTACACGACCGGAGTTGGTATAATTGGGCAGTAATTGTTGGGATACAATCGAAACCAAAACACTGGACAATTGAATACGGATTTGTTGTTGCTGATGAGGCGGAAAAACGTCAATGACACGGTCAATGGTATTGGCCGCACCTATGGTATGTAGGGTCGATAAAACTAAGTGACCGGTCTCTGCGGCTGTTATTGCAATGGATATGGTTTCTAAATCACGCATCTCTCCCACCAGAATAACATCCGGATCTTGACGAAGAGCTGCCCGTAAGGCATGGCTAAAAGAATCA
>ASRK01000169.1_pt1 | contig 11323 bp, 10 predicted proteins | sample 693218 | NCBI WGS metagenome assembly ASRK01 (sample SAMN02169240, study PRJNA158439) | bioreactor metagenome | isolation source: day 48 sample from continuous culture bioreactor inoculated with sediment... | place: Germany: Bremen
CGATGATTGCACCATCCCCAATGGTTACGCCAGGAAGCACCGTTACATTTGCACCAAGCCACACATTCTTACCGATTATAATGGGGGCAGGGTGTAGGTTGCTCCGCTTTTCTGGAGCCATATCATGATTAAGCGTAGCCAAAACTGCATTGTGACCGATTAAGGAACCATCTCCAATAGTAATGCCACCTTGATCCTGAAATTTACACCCCGCATTAATAAACACATTTTTTCCTATAGTGATATTTTTACCGCAGTCTGTGTAGAAGGGAGGAAACATAACAAAAGACTGATCCACTGGTTTGCCAGTAATCTTTTCCATCAAAATGCGGATTTCTTCCGGTGAATGATAAATACTGTTCAGTTCAGTAGTGAGGCGCATGACCTCATTGCTGAGCTCAATCATATGGCGGTGTACCTCCGAGCCTCCAGTAACTGTCAATCCTTGATTTAGATGGTATAAAAATTCGTTTAAATCCATTGCTTTTCTCCTAACGGTCAATAAATGTTAATCTCTTCTGCATAAAAGTTATGCTCGTTCAAATTACTTATTTGTTATTATATTGGAAAAGACCATCAATAGCAAATACCTATAAACAATAGTTTCCCATAGTTTTTATAAATATCAAAAAGTGCTATACTATAATTTAAGAATGATTAACAAGAAAGGAAGAATAAAAGATGGAATTTCGAGTATTACGTTATTTTTTAGCAATTGCAAGAGAAGAAAGCATTACAGGGGCAGCAAAAACCCTAAATGTAACACAACCAACTCTTTCAAAACAACTCATGGAATTGGAAGATGAACTGGGAAAAAAACTGCTTATTCGCGGAAATCGAAGAGTCACGCTTACAGAAGAGGGGATTCTTCTTCGCAAGCGGGCACAAGAAATTATGGAATTAGTGGATAAAACAGAAACAGAAATTGGCAGTGTGGATGAAGTAATAAGCGGAGACATTTACATCGGAAGTGGGGAAACAGATGCCATGCGTCTTATTGCCATGACAGTAAAAAAACTACAGGAGGAGCATCCACATATTCAATACCATTTATACAGCGGGAATGCCGATGATGTACTGGAACGCTTGGATAAAGGACTTCTGGACTTCGGAATTATTATTGGGGCAGCTCATATTCAAAAGTATGATTATCTGCGTCTTCCAGCAACAGATACATGGGGCTTGCTTATGAAGAAGGACAGTCCACTCGCCTCCTTAGATAGTATTCGACCGAAAAACCTGATAGGCATACCATTACTTTGCTCTAGGCAGGCCCTTGCTGGAAACGAATTATCGGGATGGATCCGCGAAGGTTCTGAAATTCAAAATATAGTGGCCACTTATAATCTGATTTACAACGCTGCTCTCATGGTGGAAGAAGGAATTGGTTATGCCTTGTGTTTAGATAAACTGGTTAATACAACTAGTGTCTCCAATCTCTGTTTTGTACCTCTGGAGCCTCGATTAGAGGCATCTTTAAATATTGTTTGGAAGAAGTATCAAGTATTTTCTAAGGTGGCAGAAAAATTTTTGGAAAAACTACAAAAGGAAATTCAAAACTAATTCAGAACTCAATCCCTTATTATTTCCGACTGTTATGTTGCCTGAAATATGGGCACGAATCTGATTTTCACATCCCCCTTGGGCACAAAGTATACAAAAAGTGAGTACTTCTCTCTACTTTCTTCTGTAACTGTTTTTTGACTGTCAACCGGGAGTTTTATATTTTTCTCCCTAAAAACTTTATTCACTTGAACAACTGCAGACTGTGCTTTTCCAAGTCCAATATAAGCTCCACATTGGTAGATTGCTTCTTTGATTTCTGCAGGTTTCAGACCTACGCTAAGCGCTGCTTTAGTATGTAATCTTACTTCATCCATAGTTTGATTGGTTGTGGCTACTACAAGATTAATCAATTCTCTTGTTTTTATATCCACTTTACCATGTTGATAAACTTCTCCATAAATCAGATTCTTACTAGTGACTGTTCTCAAAACAAAAAGCTTCTCTGACGAACTTGTTTTCTTCTATTTCATGCTCTCCAACAATATCTCTTTAATATCTTCACCATCTAATACTTTGTAGCCACCATTAAAAATAGGACATCCGGCTACTATACCATCAATCATTTCTTCGGTAACACCTAGCTCTTTTATACTCAAAACCACACCGATTTCTTGCATAAATGCTTCCATACGTTCAAGACCTTCTTGAGCAATATTTAGTGAAGTCTTGCCTTCCGGATTAACATTGCAAACGTTAATCGCATAACGTTCAAACTTCTTAAGCCCATATGGCATAATCCATTTATAATATGGAATAGAAATTGCTGAAAGTGTCATGCCATGTGTTGCATCAGTATAAGCACCAACAGATTGTCCAATCATATGAACCATCCAATCACATGTTTTTCCTTTTGCAACAAGAGTATTAAGTGCCCATGTTGCTGTCCACATAATATTACTTCTTGCTTCATAATCCGTTGGATTCTTGACAGCAATCTTTGCACTATGAATCAAGGATTTGAGCAAGCCTTCCATAATATAATCTGACGTATTATCATCTTCTCCAGAAAAGTATTGCTCAAGAATGTGGGACATAATATCAAAAAAACCGGCTACCATTTGATACTGTGGTAAGGTGTATGTATAGACTGGATCCAAAATTGAAAACTTCGGAAATACATTTTCCCCAAATACATGTCCGATTTTTAATTTTGTTTCATGGTTTGTAATAACTGCACCGCCATTCATTTCTGAACCAGTTCCAACCATTGTCAAAATACATCCAACAGGAATAATTTTATTATCTACATCTTCCATACGTAGAAAGTATTTTTCCCAAGGATCTTCATCGCAATGTGCTGAAACAGAAACCGCCTTAGCATAATCGCAAACCGAACCACCACCAACTGCCAAAATAAAATCAACATTACCTTCTTTTGCTCTTAAGCAGCCTTCCTTTAATTTATCAACGGTTGGATTTGGCATAACTCCTGCATCTTCGAAAACTTCTTTCCCACTTGCTTTTAGAATACTTACAACTTGGTCATACAGACCGCTTTTTTTTATAGAACCACCACCATATATGAGCAAGACCTTATTACCATAATTTGCTAGCTCTTCCTTCAAAAAATCTATCGAATTTTCTCCAAAATATAGTTTTGTTGGATTTGAATAAATAATACTTCCTAACATAATTTACAACCTCCATTTTCTCTTGCATTAATTATCGTTGATCTGCCCTGAAAACTGAACATCTATATCACCACTACCAAGCACTTCTAGCAAACCTTCTGTATCATCTATATGTCCAATGGGCACATAGCTATAAGAAGTTGGAAATGTTTCGTAAAACAACACAAGACCGGCCTCACCATAACACATAATATCCCCTGCCTGGATACTACCGATTTTACTTGCCGTTTCATTTTTTATTACACTCGGTAAAACGGCGTATTTTTCGTTACTGTTTACATCATCCATTTTTATAGTTAATGGTAGCATTTGCAAAAATACATTTGCTGTTTTGTTATCCTCTAACGTCGCAGCAAATGTTTGTCCTTCAATTATTACATTGATTTTCATTTCCTACTCCTGTCGCAACTTCATAATACTCTAGCATCATTTTCCTTTTGATATATTCATTGTAGATCATCCAACTCTCCATATCAAATACCTATATTGAATATCTTGATATGCTTATAATGAATATCAAGAATTGTTACAGCGATTTAATACACTTGCATATGATTAAGGCTTTCTAAAACAAAAGGATACTTTTGGCGAAAGGAATGAAAAGATCCAGAGCTTAAAAAAAGCACCTCCTCACCCACATATGTGTGATTTTCGATGCTTTCGTCTTGTTGTTGAAGACTATAATTTTCTATATTCAAACCAGTCAAAGGATGCATAATGGTTATGCTCTATTCCATTTCCTGTTGCAAACATCCCAAGAACAGTTCCTACCATCCCTCCTATTGTTTCTGGGTTAATCTTTCTCCCATCTGCTATAACAAGTGTTTGTAAATTATTTTTACTTGAACCCGCCAAAAATTCATATCTTTGTCCATGTACATGTATTCCTAAAACTACTTTCGTACACGCATAATTTTTTTCTAGCAGAATTTCTTCACTTGTTTTACTTTTAAATCCTGGCCTATGTGGCGGACCACTAATATCCGTTGTTGCCATAACAACACGAAGAATTATTTGTCCATCTTTTTGCAATTTTTCCAAACGCATATGATGATTGCTTGCCTGCATGACAATCATTCCTGCTGCTGCATTTTCTTTAGGCTCAAATTCCATATGACAATAAGCTTCAAAATCAATATTGGTTTGTCTTCTTAGAACCATAGAAATATTATTATCCTTACTCATATCAGGACTTCCGATAACTATTTGCTTTAAAGGTTCTGTTACTGAACGTTTTAAACACTTTAACTTAAGAAAACTATTTTCAATTTGACAATAGTTCTGATACGGCGTTCCCCAAAAATTCCAAGCAAGGGCAAGTTCCTTCTCATTAAAATCATCAACCTCTTCGTCTTTAGACCAACATGTAAGTTGCACTCCTTTTGGAATAGGGTATTCCCATTCTATTTTTCCAGTTTTAGGACTAAATACTGGCCACTCTCGTTCCCATACTACTGGGCATATATATGTTTCTCTTCCAAGATTTTTATACTGTCCTTCTATTATTCTTGAGGCAAGCATAACAGCATACCACTCGCCAGATGGCGTTTCCAGCAAATCTGCATGTCCTACATTTTCAATCGGATAGTTAAAGCCAAGATGGCGATGTGTCATAACCGGATTTGCTGGATTCCCCTCAAACCAGCTCATTAATTCTTTGTTTCTAGCAACAGTAACTGCATGATAATGTTCTGTCCCACCTTCAGCAATAAGCAAGTAGTAATAATCACCTATATGATATAGGTGTGGAGCCTCCGGAGAAGCTGCATTCCGAAGAGCGCTATTCCATATTTGTATTGCTTCACCTATCGGTTTCATGTTGATATGATCAAACTCTCGGAGAAAAATTCCTCTTTCACCATGAAAACTATTTTTTTCATATCCTTGTTTTACTGTAGATGGATAAACAATATACGCTTTTCCATCAGTATCAAAAAATAAAGAAGCATCAATATCATTAATTTCATCTATCCAACGCATCTCAGACCATTGACCTGCCGGGTTTTTTGTTGTGATAACAAAATTTCCCTTATCCCCAAAGTTTGCACAGATGATATAAAACAATCCTTCATGATATCTAATTGTTGGTGCCATAACCCCACCAGCAAATACATTTGCACTAACATGAAATCCATTATTCATATTTAATGCATAGCCAATCTGATGCCAGTTGACTAAATCCCTACTGTGAAAAACCGGAATTCCCGGGTACATTTCAAAACTCGAACATACCATGTAGTAGTCTTCACCTACCCGGCATATCGAAGGGTCCGGATAAAACCCACTTAAAATCGGATTTTGCAATGATATCGCTTTCATAATCGTACCTCATTCTTATCTATTTATTGCTTTGACATAACTTAACCCTAAGAATTCCTGGCATGTCCTTCAACTTTAAATGCATTCTCTCATCACCATTTAAAATACGACTAGACATCCATATTCCATCCTTGATCTGACCTTCTTCTACAGATACATAATTTACAGTGTTATAGCTTCCTACTTTGGGCAAAAACTGAAAGTTAAAGCTTGTTCCTATGATGTAAAATTCATCTTCTCCTATTTGAATAACGATTCCTCCCGACTCTGGCTGATATCGTTCTTTTCTTTTATAATTAATCTGCATATCGTACTTGTCAAAAGAAAGAACAACTCCTAAATCTTCACTGTTTTTTCGTATAAACGCTTGTAAGTTTTGTGTACCTCTCTTTTGATAATAAATCGGTCGAATTTGATTGATAATCTCATAACTTTTGGACAGATATTTATCAGATCCTTCAACATCAAATGCTGTTATATCAATGTTAAGCGCTTCGAGTACATGACTGGGAATTTTATCAATTTTTTCAGGTGGCATCTTCAACTCTTCAATTCCAAATGGTGCTATCCCTATCGCATGGCAACCACCAACAGCATATAAGGCGTATGTCGCTACAACAGCATCTTTTCTAATCTCAGGTATAAAAAGCGGGTTATCCAAATGTGTATATTCATCCATGACTTTAGGAGCATAAGACACATAAATATCCGGCGCCATAAAAGCTATAGACGGTGTAATCAATTTCCATATTTCTTTCATCTTCATAACAGGCCCACCGCTAGGATAAGTACCTGGGCGCCACGGAAATTGCTCCAACCATGCATTCACATAAAAGGGTAATTCATATATTTTTTTCCCCGCTTGAGCTATATATTCTATCGCCTTAGCAAAATAGTAGGCACTAAAATATTCTTCCGCATTTTCTCCAAAAGCTTCTTTCCAAGTTCCTTCAACATGAAAATGCTCTGAAATAACTGATGGAACAGCTTGATTAAAACTCTTGTTAGCTTCAAAACCATAGTCACGTTCTGTTCCTAATAAACCTATTTCATTTTCAATTTGAACCATTATTACCGTATGTTCTCGATCATCAATTTTTTTAATGTATTTCATTAATTCTTGAAAAGCTCTTGCATCTTTCATGACAGCTTCTTGGCATAAAGGTGATATTGTATTTATTGGCTTTCCATAATATGTACACACCGGAAAATATTTTTCTTGATCCGTCTTCATCCATTGCGGCACATACATAGATTCAGCATTTTTCCATAATCCAAACCACAAAAATACAATTTTAATACCTTCTTGACGCGCTCGCTCAACAATTCCTCGAACTAAGGAAAAATCAAAATCTCCTTCTTGGGGCTCAATGCACTCCCAATATACAGGAACGATTAAAGTGTTTAAATTCATCCCTTTTAAATACGGCCATACCTCAGCTTCCATAAAGTCCAAGTTTGAAGCTGAAGAATTATGAATTTCTCCTCCTAAAATTATAAATGGTTCTTCATTTACAATAAGTGTATCAACACCTTGATATCTTTCAATACGTGGCATACTAATTTTGTTTTTTTCATTTTTTAAATTCATATTAACAATCTCCTTTAATTAAAATTCATTATTGTTTTCCTAAGATCTAATTATACAAAAGTTTTACCCGCCCTAATATTCCAGTCGGTTCATATGGTTCATATACATATTGAAAAGGCGCTTTGCATAACTTTATTTGTTCTCTATGTAGTGTTGTTGCAACTTCTATGACTATTTCATGCTTTCCTGGTGTAAGCAAGTCTATGCTTTGAGTCTGTAATTCCACTATATATGGCGGACAGAGTCTCTCTCCCACATACTCTCCATCAATCCAAACCGTCATGCACTCATAAACCTGATCAATAACAAGCTTCGCTTCATTGATCAACACTTCATCTGGTACTTCAAATTCTTTGCTATATTTAATAATTCCTGAAAAACCAGGTTCAATCTCTGCAAAGGATTCTAGACGTTCAAACACTTGGTCTTTGCTAAACTTCGGATAATCTTTACTTCGTGTGGATGCGACTTTCCATTGTGCGCTTAAATCAATCGTTTTTCTTGATTCGTTTCGCTTATTCATACTATTTTCTTGACTGATTCCTTTTGTGAGAATAAGAAATAAACTTTCATATATATTTATTTTACAGGGTATTATCGTATGATTATGTTCATAATGAACTTCAATCGCTTTAATCATATTTAACATTGCATCATAAGCAGTCACTTGCCAGTGGCCTTTAATTTTTAGGTTTCCTTCATACGAACTATCAATACTTTCATTGTTTAGCACTATGATTTCCTTTTCATTAAAATAATGGAATAAGACAATGTCTTTAGACGGCTGGTCCAGTTGAATTTTATTAAACCCTTTTTCTTTCAATATTCCTGATAATTCTTCAAGAGGAATACAAACACAACCTTTCGTCGTTTCAAATCTCTCCACTGTATCAGAAATAACCGCCTCCGGATATTTTTCCAAAAATATGACCGGATAATTCGGATGTTTGCAGATAAACTCAAAAACGTCTTTTTCAATAAAGCGTGAATATGGTATCACCAAAGCATCTATTGCAATATCATTAATTACATATTGCTCATGACGATCATAGGCATTCCACGCTTCTTTATTAACGAGCATTTCCGAATATATAAAATTAAAATCTATTTGTTCTTCCATGAGGTGACGAGCAGGCTCAGACATATCCATATATTCTCCCATCCACTCACTTTCTGCATGATACAATATACCTATGTTCCCAAGATGTCTTCCATTATTTAAAAGATGACCCATGCGATTAATATATTTCATTAATGATTTAAAGTGCCTATACTGAGGATTATTACCTCTTGCATAGAAATGGGGAGGACAGTCTAAGTCCGGATATTCTGCCATTGAAAACGCATGTGGAACAAATTGGTTGATCCCTCTTGCTAATAGGTGATCAACAATCCATTTCATGTCTCTAACACCTAATTTCCAACCATATGCACCAAATAATTCACACATAGTTCTTCCATTTTTATTTGGATCAAGATGCCCACTTGATGCTCCTAATTTTCCTAATGTATGGTGAAAAAAACTTCCACTAAACTTTGATATACCTACACGTTGAAAGTCCTGTCCTCCTGGGATTATTTGTTGTCCAATCGTATCAATTCCTGACATATGCTGTCCTGACATGGCTTTAAAATAATGTCCTGCACCACAACCTAAGCGTGCATGTTGTCCATTATCTTCAATCACATGGCCAATATACTCAACGCTTCTTTGCGAACACCACTTGCCTAATTTTTTCGAAAAATTTTTGGCATAAAGGTCTGTAACTAACTCCATATACGTATATCGAATCAAACTACTCACGGATTCATTTTGACTCTTGACCCATAATAAGGGAAGTTTTTCAAGCCAGTTCTGTCCAAGCTTCTCCATCAACATAGTTTCTAGTTCTTTGCTCCAAGGCAAGGGCATATCCTTATGTCCTATTCGATCATCCATCGCAAAGCCTAGAATATTCCCAAATCCGGGTTCATCCGAAAAGAAGCCCATAAATGTATCTCCAAAATAATCTCCATATCTCTCATAATGGGGATTGTATACGGCTTCGACTAATGAATCGATCGATGTTTCATCTAGCATGTTAATATATGCATCATTTCCACCATCTGTTTTCGTCTTATAGATTGTAAAGATTCGCCAAAAACCTTCCGGTAATTCAACATTTAACCATTCCCCATTAACCTTTGGAGTTAAATCAAGAACGTCTTCATCCGATATTTTTTCCTCTTCTATAAGTCTACATGCAATCACTGCCAATACTTTATTGTTTTTTCTTTCTAAATCTAGCGGTTTGTTTAAATCCATCCAGGTGCTTTGAGGTTTAGTCATTTCATTTATATTTATTGCAACTTTTCCATCTATATTCCAAACATCTGCAGTATTATAATTAATATATGTTTTTTTTCTTTCCGGATACTTTTTTTCTATTATTCCATTCGCATATCCTGTCGGAAAATGGGCGTCATCCAGAAGCCACACTTTCATATTTCTTCTTTTTGCCTCCGCTAAAATAAAGTCCATATCATCCCACCAAGCGTCTTCCAAAAAATGTGGGTGAGGCCTTGATTCAACACAAAAAGCTTTGATATTTGCTTCATAGATTTTTTGAATCTCTTCTTGTATAATTTCTTTTGTTTCACCTTTTAACCATAAAAATGGAAAAATATAGTTTTCTTCGTTTTTACTTAATACGTCGAAAAGTTTATTCATTGAATTCTTCTACTCCCAACCATTGTATTCCTTTTAATATATTACGATCCCAAAAATCCCATTCATGAGCTCCTGATTCTTCATAGTATGTAATATCTGCGCCATGGTTTTCCAAAAAACTTTTATATCGTCTATTTAAATTCACAAGAAAATCTTCTGTTCCACAGGCCATAAATAATTTGACCTTATTTTTACAGTCCAAAAACAATTGTTCAGGATCATTGTCACTTCCTTTAAATTTATCTAAGTCTCCAAACATTCTTTCTGCATACTGTCGTTTTTCCCATGGCATTTTAGCATCATCTGTGTAGTTTGGCAGGTTATATGTAATAAGGGCACTGGATAATGCAATAATACGACTAAACGTTTCACTATATTTAAATCCATTGCGAATAGCGCCATAACCGCCCATTGATAAGCCTCCGATGAAAGTATTTTCTCGTTCTCGTGATAAGGGAAATAATGTTCGCGTCACCTCAATGAGTTCTTTCCCAATAAACTCCCCCCACTTTTCAGTTTCACAATTATCAATATAAAAATTATTATTTCCATCCGGCATGATGACTGCAATGTTATTTTCTTTAGCATATCGTTCAATTCTCGTTCCATACAGCCAGTCATGTTCATCTCCCGTTACACCATGCAATAAATAAAGTGTTTTCATAGGTTTTTTTTGAGCATAAGGATGAGGATTGGGTTCTAAAAAGTTATGGCCAAAATTCTCAAATGGTATTACCGCAGTAAAAGATACAAATCCACCTAAACAATTAGAATTATAACGAGTATTAATTATAGCCATCTTTTTTCTCCTTTAAAATGTAATCTCAATCTCAACTTTTTGACAGTCTCTCGAGTTTGTTCCCATAAAAATATTAAACTTCCCATCTTCTATTCTATAGTTCATTTCGTTATCATAAAATCCTAAATCTTTTTTTTGAATAATCACCTCGACCTGCTGACTTTCTCCCGGTTGAAGTATCACTTTTTTAAATCCTTTTAAGGACTTTACGGGTCGAACAATAGAAGCCACAATGTCTTGAACATAAACCTGAACCGTCTCTTCTCCTTCATAATGGCCAGTATTGCTCACATTAATTTTTGCAATAATGGACGTCTTCGTCTGTTCAACATGAAAATCATTATATTCAAAATGTGTATAACTTAGTCCGAATCCAAAAGGATATAAGGGTTCAACGGGTACATCTAAATAACGCGATGAAAACTTGCTCTTTCCACCTGGTCTACCTGTACTGGGATGATCATAATATGTTGGACACTGACCAGACTTTGTTGGAAATGTGACGCAAAGTTTACCACTTGGATTATAGTCTCCAAAAAGAACTTCTGATACAGCATTCCCCATTTGTATACCTAACTGCCAGGCTTCGACGATAGCATTAACATTCTCAGCAATCCAAGGAATTTCCATAGGTCTTCCATTCATTAATACAACCACCACTGGTTTTCCTGTTGCTAGTGCTGCCTTTATCATATTTAACTGTTGTC
>ASRK01000176.1_pt1 | contig 10979 bp, 10 predicted proteins | sample 693218 | NCBI WGS metagenome assembly ASRK01 (sample SAMN02169240, study PRJNA158439) | bioreactor metagenome | isolation source: day 48 sample from continuous culture bioreactor inoculated with sediment... | place: Germany: Bremen
AACATCAGTGATAGGGGGGCACCTGTGGAATAGATTGGTTCTCCGGCTCTAAGTCCGGTGGTTGATTCATACACTTGAATAATGGTATTGTTAGGGTCGATACCGATGACCTCACCAATAAGTTTCATCTCACCGACATAGACCATCTCCATCATACTTAAATCTTTGGTTTTATTGACGGTTACTACCGGTCCGTTAATTCCCGAAATAATACCTTTTTGTTCCACTTTAGTCACCTACTTTATCATCAATTTGAATTTCACAATACTGTAAAAAATCTGTTCTTTCTTCTTCGAGTCGCTTTGCATAGCTATCATCAATAAATACATTTTTCGTTTTATTTAAAAGTTTACATCCACCAATCATCTCGATATGTTTGCGTTCGATAAAAACCTTATGTTCCGGATAGAGGTCTTGCAAAAAATGATAGAGTTCTTTGTCTTTATAATTAATGTAAATAACATAGTCCCCATGACCCATAGAGTCCATATGTGTATTGATTTTTTCTATAAGTTCTTCTTTGTAACCTTCGGTTTTTGTATGTGCTTCTAGTCGTTTTTTTGCCTGCGCAAAAACTTCATCAATAATATTTTTACGTCCATTAAGAAGGGCCACCTTATTCTTCATTAAAGTTTTTGAAATGACTTCATTTTTTTCTCGGTCAATATCTTTCAAACCCGTTTGTATTATCTCATATGCAGCCTCTAAATATTCCAATTCTTTCTTGTCATAGTCTTCTTTAAGTCGCTTGTCTTGCTCTGTTTCAATTTGACTTTTTTGTTCAGCAACTCCTGACATGATTTCACTTGTGAAATGTTCAAGCTTGATCATTTCATCACTCATATTATTCACCTCTTAACCTTAAATTCTTAAGCCAATCGCCTCTCGAACATATTTTGTAATTGAGTCAAGACCTCGATCACTCCCATGCCGATCCGGTATCAAAACAATAAGCGGGGTCTGATAGTTCATCTTGATATAATCAAGACGTTTACCTACCAAATCGCCTAATTTTTCTGTTATTAATAGTACACCAACTTGACGGTCTTTTAATATTTTATCAAGTTGGTCTTCAACTTCGCTAGCTTCATGTACAACGACACCATCAATACCTGCCAACCGCATACCTGTAAGTGTATCTACATTATCACTAATTAAATACATTTTCATGTAAAATCACCTCAAAACTCTGCACTCTATATTATCCAAGGATCATAATCGAAATAATCAAACCATAAATCGCAATACCTTCTGATAGTCCAACAAAGATAATCGTTTTACCTAATAACTGTGCATCTTCACTGATGGCACCAATAGCTGCAGCTCCTGATGCGGCAACAGCAATACCTGCACCGATGGATGCCATACCTGTGGATAGGGCTGCACCGATGAATTTTAGACCCTCTCCATTAGAAATGCCTGATGCCATCACTGTTGCTGCTTCTTCAGCCATAGCCACATCACCACTCAACATATACACTGTTGCACCAATCATTAATAAAAAGAAAGTTCCAATATTGATTCCCAGTACTTTCGCGGCTTTTTGATTATTCATCCCGCGCTTGATTGCCAATACTCCTACTGTCACTGTTGCAGCGACTAAAATGACGGTTAATACTAAAATAAATTCCATGCTTTTTCCTCCTAATATGTCTTATCCTTTTATTTTAAATGGTTTAAACTCGGTACCATTACCCTCAAAAAATTTTGAAAACAACTCGTAGTATTCTAACCGAATACCTTGAATAGCCACGATAAGTCCTTCTAAGACTATAATCAAAATATTACCAAAAATCATAACTCCGATGCTTCCCGTACCACCTACGATATCTGCTAATGCGTGAAAAGCCATAAAAAAGCCAACATGATTCAAAGCAAATGCACCTACACGCATAAATGACATTGTATTACTTAATATCGATAAAAGTGTTTCAATCAATTCAAATAAGGTCTCGATGATAAATCCACTTTTATCTTTAGGAAAGATTTCCTTCTTCCTAGCCATCAAATTGCTTAAGGGATGTTCAAAGAACATGACCACTAAGGGGGCAACTAAAAAGAAAATTATAATAATCAGTGAATATTCTATCTGCATTACAATTGCAAAAACCAAGTAAATAATCGTTAGATAAAAGACCAACCCGATAATTCCGTTCCGGTCTAATAACATTTTCGAATAATTTTCTTGTTTATATGCGTTGATAATGTTCAAAATCATTGCAATGATCAATAAAACAATTCCAAATCCCACCGTGACGCCTAGGACAGGAATCTTATAGTCCATGGGATTAATCATTGGAATAAAAGGCAAAGCTTCTCTTAAAATCTCTTCATTGCCAAATAAGGATCCATAAAAGACGCCGGCAATCGCAGAAACAATTCCAATATAGACAGCTATTTTACCTAACATATTTTGGGTTTTCTTGAAAAGTAAAGCGCCCAGTAAGGCAATGACAAGTCCTTGTCCCACATCTCCAAACATAATTCCAAAAAAGAGCATATACGTGATTGCAAGAAATGTCGTTGGATCTAATTCATTGTAGCCCGGCGTTCCATACATCTGAACCAAAGTCTCAAAAGGTTGAAAAAACCGATGGTTCTTTAAACGAGTGGGGGGTGTTGTCTTCTTCACCGCATCATCATCTTCGATAATACATGAAACATTACCAATTTCATCTACCATCTTTTTGAATTCGTCGACCTGGGATAGAGGAATCCAACCGGTTAAGTAAAAGGCCTCTTTGGAATGCAGTGCGAATTGACGCACATTATAGACCTCATTAAGTTGAATCGTAAAGTTATATAGTTCTTGTAATCGTTCAAAATTACGCTCCACAAAATCTTGAGAATCTTTGTCTAGCATTGCAATTCGCCCTTCAAGCTCCTCGATTTCTTCATTCAAACGCTTTAGTGCTTCCTTTGGAAGACCTTTGACATCTTCAGATATCCATATCCTCTCGAAAAACAACGATGCAAATAAGGAATCAATATTACCGACTTGAGAATGAGGAGTAAAGTACATAACATAAACATTTTCGTTCTCTTCGGATATTTTATAGGTAATCGTGTCTAGATTCTCAATATATTTGATGAGTTTTTCAAATCCATCCTTTGGCATTTTTCCAAAACGAAATCGCATGTATTCAAAATGAAAAAGTCTGTCGACTTGAACCTCTAAGTTTTGAATAGGAATAATCTGCTTGCGAAGCTCTTTTTTATGCTCTAGGTCAACTTTTAAGGAACGTCGAATACGCTGAATGGTTTCAAGTTGGCGCTCATATCCATCAATCTCAGGTTCTAATAATGCAATCGGCATTAAACTCGCTGCTTTTGTCGGATCATATTTAATATCATGATCTAATACATTAATCAAATCTGCGACTTTATTATTTAATCGCTCATATGGATTGTTTTCTGAAAAAGGCTGCATGCCTTTCACCGAATCTAAAATATACATTGCGTTTTCTAATTGAATATCAAAGGGTACAATCGCTTTGATGACAAAATCATCCATCTCAGCAATTCGTCCTGCAATGTTCACAAACCGCATTTTTTCTACAGCCATTTGTCTGTCTCCCTTCTATTTCACTCCGGCTAAATAGCCCTTGATGTTATCTCGTCCGATATTATAACGTATGCCCTCAACAATATTGGTAATATTAAGAACTTCTGTCTCTTTTAAGTACATATAACCAATAATTGGTGCAATTGAAAATGGTTTTTGACGCATACTTCGCTCCTGTAACTTATATATGAAGCTCATCGCTTGTAACTCGACACGTTCATGGGCAAAATCGATAATCTGACCATAGTAGGTTTTCTCCACACGGCTGATAAAGGCTTCTATTGATTTTGTTTCTATCATTTCCGTAAGTGTTTTTTGATTAAGTTTATAATTATGTGGAATTAAATATCGGAAAACCATTTCACGATTAAGGTGATAATATTTTTTTGCACGATATATCCAAAAAATATTTTTAAAATCTGCTTCAACACCTAATAATTGTTCTAACAATAGTTGATCTGTTCTGGATTCGGCTTTCTTGACCTGTTTTGCTGTTTTTTGAAAGTAATATAAATCCAAAATCATCTCTGCCGCAAAGGTATCCACTTCGCCCGTTGAAGAAACAAGAGGGCGTAGTAGACCATAAAAATTGGTTCCTTCTAAACTTTCCACAAGTTCATCGGCATTAGTCGCAGCTAAGGACTTATCAAAATCAATCCTACTATATCGACTCACAAATAACCCCGCTCGATCTAATGTCTCCAGAGAATTTCCGGTTGCTAAGGTCCGTAACATCTTCTTTAAATCTTCTATCTCTAATTTACGATAAATATAACGATAGATTTTCTTTTCTGTTCCGCTAAGATGCTTGGCAATTTTTAAGGCATCACTGACCACCGATCGATAAAGCATAACCTCAAGCTTACCTCGATGAATATCGCGTTCATTCAAGTCCTTAAGCGCCTCTTTATAATAGGTATTATTTTTTAGATATAAAGCAACTTCTTTGACATTGGGCTTCATCATCATTTGCTCATAGTCGTACTCTGTTAGCATTTTACCTTTCATTGCACGAATTTTTGTCGATAAATCTCCATATTTAAATAAACCACCGATCATAATAACACTCCTAGCCTAATACACGGTTAACTAACTCATTGACCCATTGGTCCATCTGTTGATTGGCATTGTCCTGCATACGACTAAGTCGGGCTTGACATTTGTCTTCCATAGCTGTTTTCTTTTCATTGATTTCTTCAAATTCACGTTCCCGTATTTGCTCAACTTTTTTATGGGCATTATTAATAATCGTCTCATGAAGGTTTTGAATCTTATCCTCATGTTCCTTTTCTTTGCGCTCTTTTTCTTGTATCGCTTCTTTGATAATCGATTGAGCTTGTTCCTCAATCTGAATGATTTTTTTGATGACTTCTTCCATCAGGGTCTCCTTTCATATCCTCAAAAACATTCTCTTTGGAATCCGGTTTGATTTGATGAAAATATTCTGTCGTATTTGTCGGGTCAAACCGGCATATACTTTTGTATTGGCAATAGTCACACCCGGTTTCCTCTTTATATCTATAGGGTGTAATACTTAACTGACCATCATAAATATCCGTAGCAATTTCTTTGGCTTTTTTTTGAACAAAGTTCTTTAAAGTCCCTAAATCCACTTCTTCAATCGTACTTGATTTTTTTGATATTGAACCGTTCTTATTCAATGAAGCCGGTACAACTAGGGACGATTGATCAATCGTCTCATCAAAGTAACGAAGAATTTGTTCATCATGAAGTAAAAGTCCCCTTAATTTTAAGCTCTTTAATCGTTCATCTTCAATATCCGATACATCTGTATCATTGATATTTAACATAGGGTCTTGAATTCGATAATAATACATTCCACAGGGAATGACTTTTTTCTGTACTTTATGCGCTTTAATTTCTTCAATAACATTCATATAAATAATTAACTGAAGTTGAATGCCTTCTTTAACTAAATTAAAATCTAAGTCTTTGGATCCTGATTTGTAATCAACAATACTAAAATATAAAGCATCCTCTGTCTCATATTCATCAACCCGGTCCACAACACCTGATAAATAAGTCTTGTGTTGATCCGAAACTTTTAATGTTAGATTATCTACAGGAAATTCTCGTCCACTAAAGCTATACTCCGCCTCTTTTGGCTTGAATTTACTTCGCTTAAGTTGCTCTTCAATACCCCAAATCGCACGTTTTAATATTCGTGTTAATTTGACGATAAGATAACGGTTACGATGTGAACTCGTAAAAATTGTCATATGATCGATATCCAAAGCTTCTTTGATGGATTCTTCGATTAACTGATTACGCAAGGCAACCGACATCGTGTGAATATCAATTCGACGCATAAAACATTTTTTCATGTATAGTTCCAAACAACGATGGAACAATATACCAATATCAGGCATGGAAATAACGTATTCACCACGTTCCCGAACACCTAATCGATATGTCAAAAAATGTTTATAGCTACATGCGGCATATGTTTCAAACTGAGATACACTAGATTGACTATCTTGATTGATAGGCTCAAGTTTCACCGGTTGATTCTGATAATTGATACCCTCAATGAACTGTTTGGGGTTGACACCTATTTTACCTTCACTATTATACGCCTTATTAAAGAAAATGTACAATTTTTGGATTTCCTCTTCATATTCTCTAAAAGCTCGGCTACCTGCCAAGCTTACTAAGCGATTAAAAAGCGCGTAGCATCGTGTGGGCTTATTGTAGCCTTCGATAATCTCACCAGCTGACTCCACCGCCATTTTGGGGAACATTTTACGAAGTAAAAAAATTAGGGTTGCCGGTCGCTCCGTTTTTTCTTCAAGTACTCGCGCATAAGAAATATGTAGTAGCTTTCGACTACGTGTTAGTCCCATAAAGATATTCATTTGTTCTTTGAACAAACTTTTTTCTTGGTTGGGAGCCAATTCTAATCCTAATTCTAATAGTCTACTCCGTTCATAATCGGTTAGAAGTTGATTAGATGCCCGTACAAGAGGAACCTTTCCTTCATTGACGCCTAAAACAAAGACATAGTCAACTTCTCTAAACCGTGTTCGACTCAAATCACCAACGATAATTTGATCGACACTTGGTGGGGTCTGTCCCATTTTTATCTGCGTCAATCCGGTTTCTATAAGACTTGCATAGTCTTTAATCGTAACTTGTTCATCCCCTATAAGATCGACCATTTCATCAAAGAGTTCCACAACTAGGGTGTAAACCCGTAGATAACTATCTGCACGCTGTAATTGGTCTTTTTCTTCAAAATATTGCATCATATCCATGTTTTTCACATGAATATCCATATCTTGTAAATATCTATATAACGCTTGTGTTCGTTCACGAACCGTCTTTGCAGCCTTAAATGTATTGGCAAAATCCATGAAGGGACCGATCAATTCATTTTTCAATGCATCGTATTCATCCCATGTTTTTTCCCATTGGCGCTTACGCTTAATGCCATGAGCTAATACATAGTTTTCAATCTTATGAATATCTTCTTCAGACGCTTTGTAATATAAGGATTTTAAGTGATAAAAAATAGTTTCATACTTAAAATTATATTGAATCGATAGCATAGCCGATAAAATGAATTGAACGAATGGATGGGATGATATCGTCTCTTTTTGATCAATAAAGACAGGTATTTCATAATTTTCAAACATTTTCTTAACGGGTGTTTTATACAAATCTAAATCCGAGACTAAAAGGATTATTTCCCGATAACGAACGCCCTGTTCTATAATCAACTGATGTATTCGACAAACAGCAGCTTCAACCTCTGCCTCAATTGTTGCACTCTCCATAAGTCGAATGCTATTACTTGATTTTTGATAGGGCTTTACAGGATATTGATAAAGGTGATCAATGAGATGTTGCAGTGATTTTTTTGAGCTTCTATAAATCCTTTCTTTCCATATTGCATCATGTTCAATAAGCCCCATTCGATCACCGATCTCACGAATACGACTTAACATTTTTTTTGATTCATAGTAAATATCTGCTTCATTTTTCATATCCGCAACATGTGTTCCTGCCGGTAACGTAACTACAAAAACGATTTCTTTGCAATAATTCATGAATTGCTCTATAAAGGCATATTGCAAAGGCGTAAATCCATAAAACCCATCAATATAGATTGTAGTCTCTCTTAAGCTCTGAATATTGGGTATTTGCTCGATTAATTTCATACCTGCATGTTCAGATGTTAGATATCCTTGATGCATCAATGCATCAAACTCATTAAGCAAGACCTTTAAATCTTTAAGCTTATCTTGTAGCAACCCCGGAGACACTTTTTCAATATATTCATTTAATGTATGCGTATCCACATTATACTGATGGCACTCCTTCAAGAGTTTATTTAACTCATCCATATAGCCTTGTTTTTTTCGATGTTTTTGAATCCATACCAATGCTTCATTGCTACTTTCGAGTACCTTACGAATGAGCATACTCTTACCAGTGTCATTGATCATCGCTGTATCTGCTAATCCAAGTTCATCAAAATAACGGTATACTAAACGATTAAAACTTAATACCTCAATGTCTAATATCCCTTTTGCCTCTGAATGCTTTATAACATCTTCTTGGGCTTGTAGTGTATATTGTTCAGGAACGATATATATGGCAGCTTCTTTTTGCTGATGCATCTTTTGAATCACATATTCTGTTTTTCCGGTCCCTGTTGCTCCCAAAACAAATTGAAAACTCATAGTTACAACTTCCAATCTTGCCAGTATGCTTCAATCTCGTCATTCTCAATGGCTACGAGATAACGGTCCACAATTTTAAATAGCTCCGCTTCATCATCAAGCTTAATTTGAACATCTTGACCTTTTTTAATAAGCTTCTCGTTCTTCTTTTTTGAAACATAATCTTCAAATTTGACAACCCATGCCTCAATTAGTTCTTCTGAAATCTCTTCATACCCTGCCATCTCTGCTTTAACTTCTTCAACAAACTCTGCTTTATCTAATATAAACATCTTGAACCTCTTCCTGCCATCTTGGCTATTCTCCAATGATTTTTATCAAAACACGTTTTTCTCTTTTACCATCAAATTCTCCATAGAATATCTGCTCCCACGGACCAAAGTCTAATTTTCCATTTGTAATTGCAACAACAACTTCACGCCCCATTATCGTACGCTTTAGATGTGCATCTGCATTATCTTCAAACCCATTATGATTATAGCGATCATAAGGTTTTTCCGGAGCTAGGGATTCAAGCCATCGCTCAAAATCTTTATGCAAACCAATCTCGTCATCATTGATAAATACACTACTTGTAATATGCATGGCGTTACAAAGCAATAGCCCTTCTTTGATTCCACTTTCAATAAGAGCGACTTGAACATCTGACGTAATATTAATAAGTTCTCTGCGTCGACCGGTTTTAAAGAAAAGTTCTTCTCGATATGTTTTCATCCTTTTCCTCCTTTTCCTTCTTGATAATGCTTTAATTTATAATAGCTACTGATATCATATGGCCCTCGAATAATTTTTTTGGAAATTTTCAGATTTCCATGTTCGTCGGGTCTTACGCGCCAATCAATTAACATAATCTTGCCTTTTGCAATTTCTATGCCTGTAATGCCTCTTGGATGAATGCAACACCCACTATTAAAATACGGTGCTTCATTTTTCTTTGCCAGCTTGGGACGGTGGGTATGTCCACATATAATAGCTACTTTTTTTCGATTAATCCACTTTGTAAAGTTCAGCTCAATCTTATGACGCTTGACGCGGTTCTTGGCTGGACTCGACGGATTATGAAATCCCATAATATGTAAAAATCGCCAAAAATAACGCAAAGAAAGCATTGAAACCGGCCAAAAGCGATCATTAAACAAGTCCCCCTGATGTCCATGTACGAGGAGAAATTCCTGTCCGGTGTTTTTATACTTGAGTATATAACTTTCTGGTACAGATATCTGATCAAATAAATCTTTTCGTTGGTCCAAATACTCATCTTCAAATTGATAAAGATTTTTTTTAACCCATGCTTTGTTTTTCAGATAAATATTATGATTCCCGTAGACCATTCTTAATCGATTGGATCGAAAAAACTTTCGAAGTAGCATGAAAACATCGCTATGGGCACTCATAATCACTCTAAAGTCTGCATGTTCCCATAATTCGTCTCCATCACCAAGTTCGAAGTGTTCATATCCTTCCTCATAATACTTTTCTAAGGCATGATAATAAATATTTTGATTATGTGCAAATTCATCGGACATACTATTGTCTCCGCGATGAACGTCACTGAAAAAAATTATTCGATCTTCATCATCAAATTCCAGCACTTCTGCTTTTTTGTAGCATTCATTTAACCTTTTAATTGTTCCCACTTTCATCACCTCAAATCCTTTTCTTTTAATTCTATTATATCATGTTTTAAAAGAAAAAAAAGCTACCGCACTAACAAATGTAAGTGCGGTAGCTAATAGAATTATATAAAATTCGTATAATAATGTCTTTTAATTATACTGTGTAGTCCATGTTGACCATTCTTACATAGCTTTCATAACGCTCTTTTGCGTCTTGTTCAGCTTGTTTAAACATATCCTTAGCAATTTCAGGGAATTGGTTCATTAATGAAGTGTAACGTACTTCACCTTGTAAGAATTCTTGGAAATCAGCTGTTGGTTCTTTTGAATCAAGTACAAATGGATTCTTACCTTCATCAGCAAGTAATGGATTAAATCTCCATAAATGCCAGTATCCGGCCTCAACTGCCTTAGCCATACGCTCTTGTGATTTACCCATACCCACTTTAATACCATGGTTAATACATGGAGCATAAACAATAAGTAGTGATGGTCCATCAAAGCTTTCAGCTTCTTTTAATGCCTTCATGAATTGGTTTTGGTTAGCACCCATAGCACATTGAGCAACATATACATAACCATATGTTGTTGCAATCATACCAAGGTCTTTCTTCTTAACTTTCTTACCTGAAGCAGCAAATTTAGCCACTGCAGCTGTAGGTGTTGCTTTTGAAGATTGACCACCTGTATTTGAGTATACTTCTGTATCAAACACAAGTACATTCACATTTTCACCACTTGCAAGTACATGGTCAAGACCGCCGTAACCGATGTCATATGCCCATCCGTCACCACCAACGATCCAAACGGATTTCTTAATAAGATAATCTTTGTTTGTTTCGATATCGCTAAGAAGTTTGTTTGCTTCTTCGCTTCCAAGGTCTGTTCCGAATAAAGCTTCCACTTTTTTAGAGGCTACTTTTGATTGGTCTGCATCATTCATGCCGTCAATCCACTCTTGAAGCGTAGACTTAACATCCGCATTGACATCAAGTGCTAACATAGCTTCCATTTGAACGAGTAGTTGTTTACGGATTTGTTTAACACCCATTGCCATACCATAACCGTATTCAGCATTATCTTCAAATAATG
>ASRK01000180.1_pt1 | contig 10893 bp, 8 predicted proteins | sample 693218 | NCBI WGS metagenome assembly ASRK01 (sample SAMN02169240, study PRJNA158439) | bioreactor metagenome | isolation source: day 48 sample from continuous culture bioreactor inoculated with sediment... | place: Germany: Bremen
AGGTATTGGAAGCCGATATGGTGGATTAAAGCAAATGGACCCTGTAGGACGTCACGGAGAAGCAATTATCGAATTTTCCGTTTTTGATGCGATTGAAGCAGGTTTTGAAGAAGTGATTTTTATTATCAATCATAAGATTGAAAAGGATTTTAAAGAAATTATTGGAAAGCGCATGGAGCCCTTTATTCGGTTACGATATGCATTTCAAGAATTAGAAGATATTCCTGAGAGTATTAAAATTCCAAAAGATCGGGTTAAGCCTTTTGGCACAGCCCATGCAGTTTATGCAGCAAGGCATTTAATTAAAGGTCCCTTTGCTATTATTAATGCCGATGACTATTACGGTAAAGAGGCCTATATTAAACTTTTTGATTTTTTAAGCGACACGACAAAAGATGGGACTGATTATGCCATGGTGGGTTATCTGCTGAAAAATACGGTGACAGAAAATGGCTATGTCTCTCGAGGTATATGTAGCCTAGATACAGACGAGAATCTAGAAAATGTTGTCGAGCGTATTCATATTGAAAAGCGTGCCAAGGACATTGCGTATCTTGAAGAAGAGGTATGGACAAGCCTAGATGACGAGACCATTGTTTCCATGAATATGTGGGGGCTTAAACCATCCTTCCTTGAAGAAGTGGAAGGAACAATCGTGGATTTTTTGACTAAGGAACTTAAAACGAATCCCTTAAAAAGTGAATTTTATCTTCCTTATGTGGTTGACCAAATGGTGCAAAAAGATACAGCCAATGTTAAGGTTCTTAAGACAGATGAAAAATGGTATGGGGTGACCTATCAAGAAGATAAGGCTATGGTTGTTGAGGCAATTAATCAGATGATTGACCAAGGAAAATACCCGGAAAAATTATGGAGGACAAAATAATGGCATATAATTTTGATGTGATTTGCAAGCAATTTCAATGGAACGGAGAGTTTGACAGTATTCGCCCATATGGGGATGGACATATTAATGATACCTATCTTGTGACCATGCAAGACGGGGACCAATCCCTGCCCTATATTTTGCAACGTGTGAATCATGAGATTTTTAAGGCGACAGAACAACTGATGGAAAACATTGAAAAAGTGACCGGTTACTTAGTAGATTACATTAAGGAACATCCCTTGCCAAATTATGAAGTGTTGACATTAGTGCCAACTCATATTGGACAAAGTTACTATAAAGATGCTGAGGGCAATTATTGGCGTTCATATGAATTTGTACATAATGCGACCGGGCATTTATTTGCAGAAAATGCAACCATGCTCTATGAAGCAGGACGAGCCTTTGGTCTGTTTCAATATATGTTAAAGGATTATCCGGCTGAGACCTTGCATGAGACCATTAAGGATTTTCATAATACCCAGCAACGATTTGAGAATTTCAAGACGGTCTTAGCGCAAGATTCTAAAAACCGTGCCAAGGAGTGTCGAGAATCCATTGATTTTACACTTCAACACCAAGAGATCACCACCTTAATCTTATCTGAAATGGCTAGCGGGAATATACCGACCCGTGTTACCCATAACGATACCAAGATTAACAATGTCTTGTTGGATGATGCAAGCGGTAAGGGGCGTTGTGTCATTGACTTGGATACAGTAATGCCGGGAAGTGCTCTTTATGATTTTGGTGATGCCATTCGCTCTTGTGGCAGTACCTTGGAAGAAGATGCAACAAATTTGGAAGATATGGATGTAGACTTAGAGCGCTTTGAAGCGTATACTAAAGGGTATCTTGAAATCATGAAAGATGAATTGACGGCAAAGGAACTGGAGTTATTGCCAATGAGTGCAATTATCATGACCTTTGAGTGTGGGATGCGCTTTCTTACGGACCACTTGGATGGCGACAAATATTTTAAAGTCCACAAAGACAATCACAATTTGATTCGAGCAAAGAATCAATACGCCTTTGTGAAAAAAATGGAAGAAAAGTTACCGCTTATGGAAGCGATTGTAAAAAAATATATTTAATAGCAGAAGGGAAGCTACAATGAAGATACTTGTAACCGGTGGAACCGGATTTATTGGAAGTCATACATGCGTAAAACTATTAGAGGCAGATCATCAAGTCGTCATTATGGATAATCTTGTTAATTCAAGACAAGAAATTGTCTCAAAAATCGAGACGCTGGGTAAAAAAAATGTAGTGTTTTATCAAGGTGATATTCGTGACACGAAACGTTTAGAAGAGATTTTTTCGAACCATCATATTGACGCTGTTATCCATTTTGCAGGGTTAAAAGCTGTTGGAGAGTCGGTAAGCATACCTTTAGAGTATTATGATAATAACGTGAATGGAAGCATTCAACTTTTGAAAGTCATGAAAAAATATGATTGCAAGAAGATTGTCTTCTCTTCATCTGCAACAGTCTATGGAATGAATGACAATGTTCCTTTTAAAGAAGACTATCCTTTATCGACAACTAATCCGTATGGGGCAACGAAAAAAATGATTGAAGAAATTCTACAAGACCTATATGTTGGGGACCCTGAATTTTCAATAGCTTTATTGCGATATTTTAACCCTATCGGTGCACATCCAAGTGGACTTATCGGTGAGAATCCGAACGGTATTCCTAATAATCTCCTACCTTATGTGGCTAAAGTGGCTAGTGGAGAACTTGAGCAACTTAGTGTCTTTGGGGATGACTATGATACTATTGACGGAACCGGTGTTCGTGACTATATCCATGTGCAAGATTTAGCAGAAGGACACATTGCAGCCCTTGAGTATATCAAAAATAATCAAGGCGTTGAAGCTTTCAATTTAGGAACAGGTCAAGGTTATAGCGTCCTTCAAGTGGTAAAAGCGTTTGAAAAAGCCAGTGGCAAAAGGGTCAAGTATCAGATTGTCGATCGACGTCCCGGTGATATCGGTAGTTGTTATGCATCAACTCAAAAGAGCAAAAACATTCTTCGCTGGGAAGCGAAATTGGATTTAGATACCATGTGCCTTGATGCGTGGAATTACGTTCAAACCTTTAAAAACAGTTAGCTTTAGCAAGTGAATTAGTTGATTTTTAGTGACGAGTTGCTTTTTAGAGATTTTAAATTATCCCATTTTCAATATAATAGAATATACAGGATGAGAAGAAAGGTTGATGAATCTATGAATGTATTAATGATTATTTGTGACCAACTCAGCTCAAAAGCATTGCGCTCCTATGGCAATGCCTATGATCAAAGCCAGTATATGAATGAAATTATTGAAAATGGGATTAGTTATGAACATGCATATACATCGTGTCCATTGTGCCAACCGGCACGGGCATCGCTATGGACTTCAAAGTATCCTCACCAAACTAAAGTCTTAAGTAATTTGCCTGATCAGGGATTTGATGCTGTGAGCAAAAACCTAACCACGATAGGTGATATATTTAGTCAGGCAGGTTATGATTGTGTCCATTTTGGGAAGCGGCATGATTACGGCGCACTGCGTGGTTTTCACTGTTATGAAGAAAAACAAGTCCATATTCCCAACAAACGTGATGATATTGCCTTTGACTATGAGACGTATTTTGATATCAATACGCTAAAGCAAGCGGTGGATTATCTTCAAACATCAGAAAAAGATAAGCCTTTTTTGGCAGTTGTTGATTTTCAAAATCCTCATAACATTTGCTCATATATCGGCAATTATCGTAAAGAAGATCAAGTTAAGCCTCTTGAAGATCTTCCCGAGTTACCCCCAAATTTTGAAACGACAGATTTAGAAAATCGCCCCAATTTTATTAAGTACATGTGTTGTGCCCACCGTCGGCAAAGTCAAACAAAAAGCTGGGACGGTGACGACTATAGGTATTATTTGAATGCCTATCATTATTTTATTGAAAAGGTGGATGTACAGGTTGGAGACTTGTTGCATGCATTGGAATCAAGCGGTAAGATGGAGGATACGCTTATTGTCTTGACGGCAGACCATGGTGAAGGAATGGCTGCCCACCGTTTGGTTACCAAGTATGGTTGTTTTTACAATGAAAGTAATGAAGTGCCCTTGGCCTTTTTCCATAAAAGTTTACCTAGTAAAAAACGGGTATCAGGTAATGTCTCTTTGATGGATATTGTACCGACAATTACGGACTTTTGTGGTCTTGAAATTCCGAAAGATTGGGAAGGTGTAAGTTTAACATCGACCTTTGAAGGGGAAAATACCTCTCCAAGAAAGTATGTTATCGGCCAGTGGTATGATGAGTTTTTTGGATATATTGTCCCAGGAAGAATGTACCTTGATGACGTCTATAAATATACGGTCTATCATGATCAAGGCCGCATAGAAGAAGAATTATTTAGTCGGGTGGATGATGTGTTTGAAGAGAAAAATCTTGCCAACCAACCGGAGTATGCGAAGACACTGTATCAATATCGAGAAAAACTCGAAGAACATCTTCATAAAACTAAGGACCCTTTTAATAGACTAGACAGTTCATATGATTTTAAGTATCGACAGCATCCATTGGGATATACCAAGCATGAAGGTGTGAATGCAACATTAGAATATGAGCGTTTGAAAAAAAGCTGATTATACAAGGAGAAGACGATGCGAATTATGGTGAAAGGAAGATACGAAAAAAGAATCTATCAGATATTTTTCGCAATATTTATGTTTATAAGCCTTATGTTTATTGGTGTTTTTTCATATAATTTGAATCAGCAAGATAAAAAAGATCAAGAAAACATCTTGCGCCAAACCCTTGAAGCCAACCGTAGCAACAGCCAGCTAAGGTTGGAAATTGCTATGAATGAATTCGAAAATGTCGTGAATAATGAATATATACGGTCATATGCAACAGACGACGAAGGTAGTTTGATGTATTTTCATGCCATCAAATTACAACAAGAACTGCAAAAAGCGGTATCACGTGTGAATAATATTAGTTTTGATATTTATATTACACCGATCGATACTCAAAAACCTGTATTGACTCCGACATCGAGTGAAGAAAGCAGTCAGTTTTTTGAGATAACACTTGCCATGTCATTGCAGGAGCGCGATCAACTTTTTAAAGAATTTACACAAGGGCGAAAAGAAAAAGTCATGATGCGACAAGTAGGAAATGAACCATATATCATGGTTGTGACCCGTCGTGTATTTGAAGACAAAATGATTTTACTTTTTCTGGTCATTAATACAGAAAGTTTGATTACATCTGGAGAAGAATACACTTGGTTTTTGTGTAATGATGAAGGTGTTTTCGCATGGAACGAAGCGGGTGAAATAGATCGAGAAGGTTTGTATCAAAGTTTTAGGGAACAATCCCAACAAGAGCGGATTGTCTATGAGAATCGTGAGTTTTTTGTATATCCTTATGCGAATATTGATTGGACCATATTAGCAGAAGACATATCTGATAGCAACAATTTTGACTATATAGTGATGCGTATGTTGTTACCAAGTCTGTTCATGATGGTTGTTGCTATTATCGGAGCAATCGTTTTTTCCAGAGTATTATACCGCCCAATCCACGATCTGATGGCTGAATTTGATGGTGTGAAGCATAATTCCAAATATGATGAAATCAAGATTTTGCATAAAAAGGCAACAGAAGTTAAAGACCTCAATATTCAGTTGCGGGGTGCAATTAATGAGCGGGACCGCTTGATGGAACATAAGACCAATCGTGATTTATTATTTGGCGTAAAGGATAAGAAGAGTGAAGTGTATAATCAACTAGCAGAGGGGGAGTCCTTCGCAGTCGCTCTTATAGAATTTATAGGTAATGAACACTTTGGTGATCAAGAGGTTCAAATATATAAAAACGAAATTGTGGAGTTTGTGCAAGGTTCGCAGGGCATTCGCTTTGCAAACCTAAGTACAGGCATATGCGCTCTTATCATTGAGGCGACAAGGGTAGATGAAGTAAAGAAAAAGCTTCAACCTTTGATTAACAACATATATTTAGAAGGTGAGACACGAATGTTTGTTGCTATTAGTGATATTCGATCAGGATTGGAATCGATCAGAGATAGTTACGAAGAAAGTCAAAAAATCTTAGAATATCGTTTTCTTTATCGTACACAGGTCATGTTAACAATGGATATGATCCGGAAAAAAGATAAAAAAGTGCATTACTATCCTTTGAACTTGGAAAATCAACTGATTCATCAAGTGGTTTTAGGTGAGGAACAGGCGCTATCGATTTATGATCATATTCTTGAAGAAAATGATGTGTATGGTTCCCTTGAGCTGGAAGCTAGAAAAAGTTTGGTGCTAGTCTTAATCGGTACCTTGCAGCGAGTCATTCAAGAGTTAAAGGTGACGCCGGAAGAAGTCTTTGACAAGAAAATAGACTTTTGGTCCCTAGCAGATAAGTGGAATCAAGACGAAATCTTTAACATCTTGCGTAACAGTATTGATTGGTTGAGCCTATATGTTCGCGAACAAAGTCAGAAAGAAGAAAATCAACTTGGTCAAGATATGATCCAATTCATCGAAGAAAACTATCAAGAAGATATTATGCTTATTGATTTGGCTGAACGCATGAATATCTCTGAAAAATATTGTGGTATACTCTTTAAAAAAGAAACAGGAGAAAATTTTAAAGCGCATTTAAATCAGTATCGTATTCGAAGGGCTGTGGATATCTTACATAGCTTACGAGAAATTAAGATTGCAACCCTAGCCCAAGAAGTTGGATTTAATAGTGCCAATACATTTATACGTGTTTTCTCAAAAATCATGGGGATGACACCAAAGCAATACAAAGATCGAATAGATAAAGAACGATAAATAAAGTGTTACAGATGCAGAAACAGAAGGTGTTTGCCTTCTGTTTTTGCTTTTTATATATGCAGTTGAAAAATAAGTATGCCAAAATAAGTGGTATTGTAAACGTTTTGAAAATGGGCGATAGATTTTTAAACTAGACCATGCTTTAATGGGGTTAAGAATTCGATGGACAAAGTTGAATGATTTGAAAGGAGAAAGCAATGAAAAAGAAATTATCATTATCGATGATTGGAGGAAGGATAAAACGCGACTGGGACCTATACCTACTCCTACTACCTGGTTTGCTTTGGTATTTGGTTTTTGCCTATAAACCGATGTTGGGACTTCGGATGGCGTTTTATGATTATAATGTTTTTCGAGGGTTTGAAGGAAGTACCTTTGTTGGACTTGAAAACTTCATCTACTTTATTACAGGAACGGATTTTATGCGAACATTTACCAATACTATGATGATTGCCTTTTGGCAAATGCTGATTGTGTTTCCTTTACCAATATTTTTGGCAATTATGGTTACAGAGATGCGCAATAAATTTATTAGTAAACTGACACAAACAGCAACTTTTTTACCCTATTTTATTTCTGTTGTTGTTGTATGTGGGATGACCATCAACTTTTTATCACCAAGTACAGGGGTTATCAACTTTATGCTTCAAAAGATAGGTATAGAACCCCAGTATTTTATGGTGAAGCCGGAATATTTTAGAGGGATTTATACGACGATGACCTTATGGATGACCGCAGGGTTTAACTCGATTGTCTATATCGCAGCCATTATGGGGATTGACCCTCAGCTCTATGAAGCGGCCAAGGTTGACGGGGCAGGAAAATGGCGACAGATTACAGCCATCACCTTACCCAATATATTACCGATTATTGTAGTGATGTTCGTTCTTAACATTGGTAAAATGGTCAAAGTTGGATTCGAAGCAATCTTACTTTTATACCGACCGACAACCTATGAGACGGCAGATGTTATTGCAACATATGTATATCGAACAGGAATTAGTAATGGTGATTATGGATTGGCAACAGCAGCGGGGCTTTTCGAGGCATTATTCGCCCTTATTCTAGTGGCGTTTGCCAATCGAATTAGTAAAAAAATATCAGAAACGGCATTATGGTAGGGGAGGTGAATATAATGAAAAAAAAGAAGTCAAGTCGATTAGTTACACGTAATGAAAAAATATTTTCATTTTTTATGAGCATGATAGGGATTATCATCACGATCCTCAGCTTATACCCTGTTTTTTATGTCATTATCGCATCAGTGAGTAAACCTTTTTTTGTGGAAAATGGGGAAGTTATGTTTTGGGTCAAAGGTTTTAATCTTGAAAGCTATCGGCAGGCGTTTGCCAAAGATGGTATCTGGTTAGCCTATTTGAACACCTTTTTCTATACCTTTGTAGGTGTCTTTGCTAATATGGTTTTTACAGCGACCATGGCCTATGCATTGTCCAAGCAACGCCTCTTGTTTCGTAAGTTTTTTACGATTATGACTGTCTTTACCATGTGGTTTAATGCAGGGATGATTCCTTTATATATGACTTTTGTTGATCTAAAACTTTTAGACACGCGAACAGGAATTATTATTGGATTTGCCTTGAATACATATAACTTAATTATTTTAAAAAGCTTTTTTGAGCAAGTGCCAAAATCACTGGAAGAAGCGGCATTTATTGATGGTGCCTCTAACTTACGTATTTTTTACCACATTTACTTGCCCTTATCAAAGCCGGCATTAGCAACAGTTGGGATGTTCTATGGGGTATCTAGGTGGAACGGTTACTTCTGGGCTATGAACTTGTTAAAAGACGATAACAAGATACCGCTACAGGTATTGTTAAAGAAACTGATTGTAGACCAGGTGGCCAATGAAACAGAAGCGGGAATCATTACCATGGATTCTCTGGCATCGCCGACAACGGTGATCTATGCCATTATCATCATAGCCATTGTTCCTATGGCGATTGCCTATCCATTTGTACAAAAGTATTTCAAAAAAGGCGCAACCATTGGTTCAGTAAAAGGCTAAGATCTTATGAATGACACATGTCATTTAAGATAAATTCAAAAAGAAAAGGAGAACGTTATGAAAAAAATTATCGCAACACTTATGATCGTTGTCATGACAATGTTACTTATGGCAGGATGTGGAAGTAACGATGAAGAAGAGGCGACAACAGGAGCAACAACAGAGACGGGGACAGACACAGAATCAGGAGCAGAAAACTCAGAGCAAACACTAGAAGGAAATTTGGTGTCAGCAGAAGCAAAGACATTTTCGATTTTCTTAAACTTCAATAACATGCCTTTTGATTCAGAATGGGCAGTATGGCAAGAAATTGCAAAGCGAACCAATGTTAACTTGGAAGGTGTAATTTCAAAAACCAATGCCAATGAAGAAGAAGCCTTTAACTTGATGCTATCCTCAGGAGACTTAGCTGATGTCATTGGGTATATGAATGCAGCTGAATTGGAAAAATTGGGAAGAGACGGAGGCCTAATTCCTTTAAATGATTTGATTGAAGAGCATGCTCCGAATATCAAAGCTTTACTTGATTCGGATCCCAAATTTAGGCAAGGGGCAACATCTTTAGACGGAAATATCTATTATATCCCCAAAAATCAAACCTTATTATCAGCCGAGTTCTACTGGATTCGTCAGGATTGGTTAGATAAACTTGGCTTAGAAGTACCCACAACAGTGGATGAATTATATACTGTCTTAACTGCTTTTAGGAATGAAGATCCAAATGGTAATGGACAAAAAGATGAGATTCCTTTATTTGACCGTGCGGGTCATAAGATGCCGGACGAGTATTTATACCTTTTTGACTCCAGTACAGAATTCTATGCACGCGATGGTGTTATTGAATTTGAACCTTTGGAAGAAAACTTCGTCTATGGAGTGAAAGAACTTGCAAAATGGTATAAAGAAGGATTGATTGACCCAGAGATCTTTACGCGTGGCGCAAAAACTCGAGACACATTATATAGTGCTAACCAAGGTGGATTTACACATGACTGGCCAAGTACAGGGAACTATAATAGTTCTCTAGCAGAAGAGATTTCGGGATTTAATAACGTGGCTATTGCACCGGTGAAAAATCAAAATGGGGAAATTGTTGAACGTACAACACGTTATCCTGCACCGGGGTGGGGAATTTCAGCACAAGCTGAAGATCCTGTGACACTTATCAAATTCTTTGACTTCTTTTTTACAGAAGAAGGATCAGACCTTATTAACTGGGGTATTGAAGGTGAGACATATATTGTCAACGATGCCGGAGAAAAAGAGTACACCGATGTTGTCTTAGAAAACACAGAACAGACACCCCTTGGATACTTACGCTCGCAGGGAATTCAATACCGTATCGGTATGAATCAAGATCCGGATTATGAGTATGCCTTTATGACAGAAGAAGCTAAAGCAGCAGCAGAATTATATAACGGACATCCAGAGTGGTATCGTGACCAAGTGCCACCATACTTTGACGGTCAGCTTGACCTTAAGTATACGGAAGATGATGAAGCAGAATACAAGCGAATTATGTCACAAATCCGTCCGTATGTGGATGAAATGTTCCAAAAATGGATGCTAGGTGCTTCAAATATTGAAGATGATTATGAGACCTTTGTTCAAGAGCTTAAAGACAGAAATATCGATCGTGCCATTGAAATCAATCAAAAAGCCATGGACACATTCTTAGGAAAATAAGAAAGAATCAGCCCTTTGGGGCTGATTTTTCAAGATATGGAGATGATAAAATGCAGAAGAATTTGATTTATATTTTTGCAGACCAATGGAATAAAAATGCGATTGGTTTTGAAGACAGTCAAGTAAAGACGCCCCATATGGATGCCTTTGCAAAAAAATCAAAAGTCTTTGATAATGCCATTAGTACCTACCCCTTGTGCTCGCCTCACCGGGCATCATTACTCACTGGAAAATATCCCTATTCTTTAGGCCTGTGGACCAATTGTAAAATTGGACTCGATGAAGTCGTCATGTTAAAGCCTCAAGAAATAACAATCGGTGATGTGTTAAAAGGGGAAGGATTCCAGACAGCCTATATTGGAAAATGGCACCTAGATGCCAGTGAAAAAAACTTCCAGACCCATCCGGAATCAGGGGCAAAACATTGGGATGCCTATAC
>ASRK01000181.1_pt1 | contig 10778 bp, 10 predicted proteins | sample 693218 | NCBI WGS metagenome assembly ASRK01 (sample SAMN02169240, study PRJNA158439) | bioreactor metagenome | isolation source: day 48 sample from continuous culture bioreactor inoculated with sediment... | place: Germany: Bremen
CCAATATATTGCCGCAAATTATCCAAGCAAACATCAAGGTGATTCGCATTGGTCTTCAAGCCAATGAAGAATTAAATACAAATGCTTTTGTTGCAGGACCCTACCATCCGGCATTTGGAGAGCTAGTTATGGACCAATGTGTTTTTAACGAAGTGAAGACGTTTTTTGAGATACACAAAGAAACAATCCAAAAACTTGATTGCCAAATAATCCTTTGCGGAAACCAAGCAAGCATCCAACGATTGATTGGTCATAAAAAAAAGAATAAAGAAAAGATCGTGGATTATTTGAAAGATAAGATGGATAAAAACCTTGAATATAAGGTGAATCCAGACATACAAGCCGGAGAGATTCGCCTGTTCGATGGGAACCATACCTTGATCTATTCTATAAAAGGAATTGGGTTTTAATAAAATAATAATAGATAGTGATAAATCTATATGGTATTATATTAGACAAGTTTAATAAATTGAAGTAAAGAAGGGATTCTCATGATTAATCAATTAAATCATAAGTACGAAGCTCGCATTATACAGGCAGAGCAAAATCTTATTGACCTACAAAAACAAATAAAAAATGATGGTAGCGATCTATCTTCCTTTATTAGAAAAAGTACAGATATTTTGTTATCAAGCTTAGCCTTTGAAAAAGAGTGGTCAAAAAGCTTTTATGAATCAAGGTCAATTGAAGAGTTAAAAGCCTTGAATCTTGAACAAAATAAAGAGCTATTGCCAGAAAACTATAATTCAAGCTATGCAAATCCAGACGTTTGTAAAGAATGCTTTGGCCAAGAGCTTGGTAAGGTGATGTGCTACATATATCAAAAGGCACGATTATCAATACCCTATGCTTATGAACATCGTAGGGTTTCTATTATGTGGTTATCCGAAATGCTCATAGACATCATCACAAGCTTGGTTGAAGACCCAAATAGGAAGGTCAGCGAACTTGTTGAAAAAATCAAAAGTCATGCGATGATGGATATAAAGGATAAGCTTCGATTACGCATCTATCGTTCCTTTGATCCGGATTTTGATACCTATAATCAGCTCATCGAAAAATCAGAGTATGACAATGAAAAATACTTGTATAAATATGGCCTATATGTCAGTGACAATGAGCAAAAATTGTTTGACTACTTTAAGAAAACAGATGAAACAAAGCTTCAAAAAATGGCGGATACCTTTACACAAGCTTACATGCGAGGGTATAAGCGTAATGAAGTGGACATCAAACCTAAAAAATCCATTCAGATAGCCTACCAAGTTGGATTTGAACCGGTTATGCATAAAGTCGTCAATAATTTTAGTGCCTATGGACTTAAACCTATTGTACGTTATGATCTTGAAGGCTCCTTGCGTCCGCGTTTGATTCATACCCTGCCCAATCCTCAGAATTTCTTTGATCATCGTTTTGATGAAGCACTTTTTGCAGATGAAGTATATTATGAATACCTCATGACACATTGGAAAGATGTGTTTGATGAATTTGAAGCGACCATCAAAGCATATGCCGGACCGGCTGTTATGGAAGTGTTTGGTGAGACAAGTTTTGAACCTGAGATGAAGGACTCTTCCATACGTTTTACCGATGATCAACAAAGCTTTAAGCAAAAATATACCGGTGAATATCAGGCCTTATTTAGCCGTTACTTGCCAAATAGCCAGTGGAGTTTTACCATTAATGCCTATCCGTTACCGAGTATTGGTAAACAGTTTGAAGAAATCTTTGATGAAACAATTATAGTGAACACATTGGATGAAGAAATGTATAGAAGGATTCAACAAACGATGATTGAAACCTTGGATTTGGGAAAATCGGTTCTTGTGACTGGTCGTAATGGAAATCGTACACACTTGCTTGTTCAGCTCAAGGAATTGAATGATCCAAGTCGTGAAACGAATTTTAACAACTGTACGGCGGATGTTAATGTCCCTGTTGGAGAAGTTTTCACAACACCAAAACTTGAAGGGACTGTGGGTACGTTACATGTCAAAGAAGTCTATTTAAACGGCTTAAAATATAAAGACCTTGAGATTGAGTTTATGGATGGAATGATGACAGACTATCGATGTAACAATTACGCTGACCAAGAAAAAAATCGTGAATATATTCGAGCAAACATAACAGAACCTCATACATTTTTACCTATTGGAGAATTTGCCATCGGGACCAACACAAAGGCATACGCAATGGCGCGGAAATTCAACATAGAAAAAATACTTCCTATTCTCATCGGCGAAAAAACCGGTCCACACTTTGCTGTGGGTGATACCTGTTACAAGTGGAGTGAAGACGTTCCTGTTAAGAATCCGGATGGACGTGAGATTGTTGCCCGTGATAATTCGATTTCCTGTCAACGAAAAACGGATATCGATAAGGCCTATTACTACCGCCATACCGATATTACTATTCCATATCATGAATTAGATGCGATTATTGTTATTACAGAGGATAACAAACAGATTCCGATTATTCAGAATGGTCGGTTTGTCCTTGAAGGAACAAAGGACCTAAATGACCCATTAGATGAGATTGAGGTGTAATCATGGAAAAACGATTAATAGATTATAAAGACTTGAACCGAAAAGATAAAATTGACCATATATGGGAATACTATAAGATTCATATTATTGGTGGCATTATTGGTTTTTTGATTGTGTTTTGGCTCTTAAATCATTATATATTCAATCCTCCGGCAGATATTGTCTTAGATATGAGTATTTTCACCTATTCAATGAATGATGAGACTAGAATTGAGCGAAGAGATCAGCTTAGTGAAATCGTCAGTGACGATTTAAAAAGAGAAGTTGCTGCTATTGAGTCCTTTAATATCGAAGAGGGCATTGATTATAACATGCAAATGGCAAATGTAACAAAAATCATGGGAAAAAGTACCTTAGGTGAATTTGATATTTTTGTATTTGTTGGTGAAAACTTTCAGATGTATCTTGAGCAAGGTCTGATGAAACCTATTGATTCCTATATCGAACAAGGATTAATCAATCTGCCGGAAGAAGCCTACTTTAGTGCCGAAGACTTAGGACTAGCAGGTGAAGGCATCGCAAGCGATAGCATCTACCTGGCCGATGTGACAGAGCTTGAATTTTTTGATGGCCTCCTACCGGAAGGAGAGACATATTACTTGGGTGTGTTCGTCAGTACAAGTCATGAAGAGAATATAGAAAAAGTATTTGATTATATGTTTGAATAAATTAATAAAATACAAATGGGCAGTCTCGGAAAAGTAATTTCTGAGACTGCCCATTTTTGCAATAAAATAGGGGTGTTTCGTACCAATCCATTTGAAAAATATAAGCTAAGTGTTATAATTATTTGAAGTAGCCTAAGAGGGAGGGTATTCATGTTAAGAATAGCGATTTGCGATGATGAGGAAAAAGATAGGGAGAATATATGGAGTTTGGTTCATAAAGTAGAAGAAAAATGGAAAATCGAATTTTATGTATCAAGATTTTCAAGTGGAGAAGCATTATGCGAAGATTTGGGAAAAAACAAGTACGATATTATACTTTTAGATATCATTATGAAGGGTATAAGCGGTATAGACACAGCTAAGAAAATCTATTCAATGGATATAGAAAGTTATATTGTATTTATTTCAAGCTATGATCAACGTTTGAGAGAACTTTTTGGAACCAAGACGTTGGCTTTTTTAGATAAGCCTGTTAATGCCAAGCAGGTGGAAGATGTTTTATTGCAGGTCGATGCATTGATAAAAAAGGACAAAGAGAATGTTTTTTTGTTTACGGCCAATAAAGTTCAACAATTTGTGTATCTGAAAGACATCGTATATTTTGAAAGTAAAAATCAAAAAATTGATATTGTTACCATTGATGATAAAATAATTATTTATGATACTTTAAAAAATATTTGGAATACATTGGAAAGCAAAGATGAATTTGTTATGCCTAACAGATCATATATACTCAACTTAAGATATGCATATATGGATAGTGCGAATTCCTTTAACATATCAAAGCTTGATATGAAAGTATCTATTGGAAGAAGGGTAAAGAATACAACGACTCAAAGATATCTTGAATTTCTCAGGAGAAATAGATTATGATGAATAATTCCTTAACATTGATTAATTTTATTACATATTGTTTTTTTGGTGTTTTGTCACTCTACACAACCCATGTTTTTTTCAGAATGACATTAACATTTGAAAAGTTTAATAGAAAATATATATTTTTGAGTTATTCCATATATTTTCTTGTTGCCTTATATACATATTTTTTTATTGCTATCCCGCAAATTAATTTCAGCATATCACTTGTTGGAATTATTTTAATATCCTTCCTGTATAAATCGTCAATAGTATCTAAATTTATGTATTCGCTTATATTTGTTATTATTCGTACGGTAATTGAAGTTTTGGTGGTTGATATTTATGCCATTGCAACAGGCATAAAATTGTCTGAAATACTTGAAAATAATAATATTGTGTTTTTCTTGCTTGCTTTAGCAAATTTTATCCCCTTTGTGCTTGTGAAATTGTATTCTGTATTGGGGAAAAATGGTTTTCATAAAAGTGAGAATGTTCCTATAACGGTTTTGTTGCAATTAATATGTGTTCCGGTAACAAGCATTATTATTCTATATAGCATTGTTAAGGTGATGGAACAAGATCTGCATTACGTATCTGTTAGCATCACATTATGCATTATTTTATTGAATATAATATTTTTGAATATTTATGAAAAAGTCAAGATAGATGCAGAGAATAAAGTACAAATGGCAATATTAAATAGTCAAATCCAATATTACCATACCCTTTATCATAATTTAAATAATGAGCGCAAAGAAACCTTGAAATTAAAGCATAACTTCAAAAACAGCCTAATAGGAATTAAAACTGCAGTAGTAAATAAAGATACGGCTAGTGCTATAAAAGAGGTGGAGAAGCTTTTGGAGAATAATACATATGAATATCAAGTTTTCTCAGAAATTCCGCTTATCGATGCAATCCTAAACTACAAAAATCAATATGCAAAACAAAATAATATTCATATCGAAACGGATATTGCTTTATATGATGCCATCAATATCAGTGATTCTGATTTAGCCAATATTTTAGGAAATGCCTTAGATAACGCTATTGAAGCATGTAAAAGAAATATAGATAAAAATAAAAAAAGCATACATTTACAAATAGAACAAAGGCAGGACAGCGTATATATTCGAATATCGAATCCCTATGAAAATGACATTCTTTTTAAGAACAGTTTTCCTTTATCGAGTAAAAGACATAATGAATATGGAATAGGTCTTAAAACGATTAAAAAAATTGTTGCAGACAAAAATAATATAATGAATATAGGCGTTGAAGGGAATATTTTTGAATTAGAAATTATTCTGTTTTCCGCAATAAAATAACAAAACATGTCGTTCGTGTATTTTAGAACGTCGTTCAGGTAGAGTTGCTCTTTTTTAAAAAAATGTATGCTATAATTACTGCATTGAAGAACGATTCAATTTATACATCGTATACTAGCGAAAGAGCAATATTTTAAGAATTGCGTTTAATATAGTTGTGATTTGAAATAATAATTATTTGTTAGGAGATGTTAACATGCATAGATTTATGATTGTAGTTCTACTAGCAGGGATTTCAGTTTTAGTGTCCTGCACACAAAAGAATAGTATAACTAATTCTCAAGATGCAGAGATGATTTTATCAGAGCATCAAACACCTAAGATTCTCCCCAACATTCAATTAACAGTTGATAATGAACCAATTTCAACAGAAACGAAAGCTATCGAGCTCACTCTTGAAAATTTATCAAGTGACATAATAAGTACCGGTTCTTCTTCGGAATTCTGCGTTAAACTGGATGGGGAATGGTATGAAGTTCCTTTCAACGAAACAGAAGAAGGAGTAGAATATTCAACGACTGATATTAAGCACAACATCGAACCCGGTTCATCAAGAACTTTTACAATAAGTTTAGATAGGTATAGAAAATTAGATGCTGGCAAATATAGAATACTTAAAGAAATCGACTCCAATAAAACTGCAATAGTTGATTTCAACATACTTGTAACAGATGATGATTAGGAGGGTTTTTTAAGGTAAAGCGTCGAATGTAAGAATAAGTTAAACTATAGTAACTTGGGATGTGCCTTATTCTTGACCTGACCCCAATATACACCAATGGATAAGTTGGTTTTCTGATCCATTTTATTGTTTTGTCTTTGCGTTGTTTGCTGTTTATGCAATAGTGCTTTATTATAGTGATTATTATGAACCAGTGCTAGTTCTTCTCCTACAATATCTCTAGAATATTTAGCGCTTTGAATAAAATGAAGGAATAAATTGTGATATGAAAAAATACTTTTTGCTTTTATTTTGCATAGTTTTAGTATCTTGTACACCTAAATCTGGAGATTCTAATGAACAAATTGATTCTCTTAATCAAGAAATTAATGACCTCAATCGTGAGAATAAATTATTAAATGATGAATTAAAATATTCGGTTTCAAAAAATGATATAATGCTCACGCAGATTTTCGAATATATCGATGAGAGCAGGGCAGATTTAATAGATACAAGGTTTTACGCATTATACGATGCCAATCAAATTGAGGTAGGTGATCGTTTTGGAGACTTATCTGTTTCAGATATTATGTACTACAATGATGTAAATAAATCTGAAGGATATAATTTAGCTTTTGACGGGCAGATTGAGGTACTAGGCACTTTAGGGGAACCCCATGAGGGTGAGAACTTAGTCGTAAATGTGTTAGATGATTCTAGGTTTTTGATACCTAATTATTACCCTGATTCAGGTATAGCTTTAAGTATAGTTAATTTCGATGATTTTCCTGAGCTTTCCTATAATTCTTCAGAGAATAATACGACTTTTTATTTTGAATTAGAGAATATACAACTTGATGGTGAAGAAGGATCCGACTTTATTTATACCTCTAAGCTTATATCTTATAGACGATTTAACTGACCGAAACAAAAAGTGAAGTAGAAGAAAGAAAAGGAGCATGCGAATGAAGAAAATACGCATCGTCGGAAGCGCGGTATTGGCTGCACTTTTAATATATTTGATAACATACAATAATTTACCTGATAGTTCTGTTTATGAGGATAGCTATGAGGAAAAAGAGGATAGCTATACTGTTTTAGAACCCGATAATCTTATTACATATTCGGAAATCGAGGCATATCGGCAATCTTGGGAGGAAAAACAGGATGAATTAGTGTTTTCATACTCTACGTCAAAGGCGGCTGAATTTACAGAACATGGAAATGCGCATCAGTTAGACTATAACTACGAAATCCAGGTAAGTAATCCAAATAGACTCAGCAATAGTTGGATTAATGAAAATTTCTTGATTGGGCAATGTATAGAAAATGACTGGGATGTATCCGCCCTATCAAATGTAATTGATACAGAGGATTTATTCAGGCTTTATGCATTGAATAGAGATGCACATTACAGAGTAAAAGTCCTTGGTGAGCGTATTCATCATATTGTTTATCAAGAAGCGTATACAAAAGAAGTGGTTCGGGATGTCTATTTGAAAATGACACAAGAAGAGGTAAGAGAAATATTAGGGGAGCCTGATTTTAAAGTAGATGATTATGAACTCATCGGATATTTGTTTGACGAGTTTTATATTTTCTTAATCGGTGAAGATCAAGTCAAAGAGATTTCAATCTACAGGCGTGACGCTATTGAATATGCTGATTTGGAAACAATATTGCCACACTATGAATTTTCATACGGTGTATCTGCAGCTGAGGTGTATGGCTACGAAACAGCAGGTGTGATTATCCGAACAGACCTATATGATTTAACGCTTGAGTTAGATTTGTTTCGTCAGCATGGCGCTTTAGAATTGGACACACTTACGAATATGGATTTGCTTACTATAAACAACTATACAAATAGGGATGCAATCCTTGACATTGAAGTTTATCGTATTCTCCTTGAAAAAATGTTGATGGGTGAGCCGATGGATGAGGATGTTGACTTAGGGATGGCTTTTCAGAATGCAGAAAATCTGAAGTATTCACCGGATAAGGAAAAAGCCTGTTATTATAAATCAGACACAGTTGATGATAATTATCCATGCATATATGTGATTGATCTTTCTGGAAATGAATTTATAACTGAGTTACTTGTTGACCCATTTTATAATAAAATATATTGGCATGATGAGCGTTTCTTAGTCTATATGGGAACAACATGTAGTTTTATCTATGATTCGGACAATAATGATGTGATCCCATTGCCGGAAGAACTATATGGCGGTGAGTATGCGATAAAATCCATCAATGATGAAGGGATAGTTATAATTTTTGAAACGACTGCTTGATAGAAGGTGAATAGGATGAAGGAGATTATGAAAAACAAATTTATAATTCGTTATAACGATAAGGAAGTTTATTTAGAACATATAGAGGAAATTATTGCAAAATTAAACAGAGTCATACAAACATGTAGTCAGGAAAAAATATTTATTTTGATTGAAATGTGGAATAAAAGAATTACGATGGCATTATTAAATAATGAAGAATGTGTTATTTTAATTAATCCTAAAAATAAAAATGAAGATTCAAAGATAACATATAAAAACCTATTAGATAAAGAACGTAAGTACACTAAATTAAATTCTAAAGAAAAGTACTCGTTTTCTTTTTCGCAATATAATGTTATATGTGTCGATGAAGGATTGATTGAAATTAGGAATATATTAGAAGACTCTAGTTTAATTTTAAATTGGCATTCATATTAAAAGAAACCTTTATAGAAAAACTTGATTCAAATCAATTACAAAATAGAAATAAGCGAGTATAATCACATCAAACACTAGGAAAAAAGGAGTGATTGATAGTGAGAGCAGCAGTATGTAGTCGATATGGTCAGCCGGAAGTAATGAAAGTTGCAGAAGTCAAGAAACCGATTCCAAAGAAAAATCAAGTGCTCATAAAAGTGGAGTGCGCTTCGGTTTCTTCAGGTGATGCGAGAATGCGTTCTATGGATATACCCAAATGGATGAAACCAATCTATCGTTTGATTATTGGAATCAAGAGACCGAGAAAAGCTATATTAGGATCCCAATATGCAGGGATTGTCGATTCAGTAGGCGACTTTGTATCAAAGTTTAAGGTGGGTGATGAGGTTTTTGGTATAACAGGGATGCAGTTTGGGTGTTATGCAGAGTATATTTGTGTAAAAGAAGGTTCGGTCATAAGTAAAAAGCCTTCGAACATTTCCTTTGAACAAACGGTGCCGATTTCCTTTGGGGCAATGACAGCCCTTCATATTCTAAGAACAGGAAAAATAAAAGCAGGTGAAGAGGTATTAATATACGGTGCAAGTGGTAGTGTCGGAACATACGCTATTCAGATAGCTAAAGCGTTAGGCGCCAAAGTCATCGCGGTGTGTTCAGAACATAATCATGAACTTGTAAAATCTTTAGGTGCAGATGAGGTTATTGATTATCATGTGAAAGATTTTAGAACTGCATCCAAAAAATATGACGTGATATTTGATGCAGTTGGTAAGATAAAAAAGAAAGAGTGCTTGAATGTCTTAACTATAAATGGACGGTATCTAAGTGTTGAAAAAATGACAACAGAAACTTTGGAAAAGCTTGACTACCTTAAGCAAATGGCGGAGGAGAAAAGACTTATAACAGTCATTGATAGAGTGTATCCCTTAAGTGACATTGTGGAAGCGCATCGATACGTGGACTCCGGACACAAAACAGGTAATGTAATTTTGAAAATATAAAAATTTACTATGCCAAAGAGAATCTTTATTGTGATATTATATTTACCGTGCTATGATAACTATAGCGAGGTGGATTAGATATGAAAATAGATAGAGAATCATGTAAACGCATATTAGCAGATGTATTAAAAGAGTATACAGACTTAGAAGATACAGTAGTCGATGAGATGGTTGACTTTGCACCTTTAGTTTCATTTGACAAAGGGAATGTATTACAACATCAAGGCCAAGAACCTTCTGTTGCCACATATTTTATAGTTAAAGGATGTATACGCCAATATATATGTGATGAGAATGGCAGAGAAATAACCGTGAATTTCTATACAGAAAATGAGCCGATTAATCTAATAACTTTTTTAGATGAAAAAGGGAAATCTCTATATAGTTTATCTTGTATTGAATCATGTGTTCTTGCATATTGTGAAGACATTGAAGATGATGGCTCTAATGATCCGCCTGAGATTCAAGCCTTAGAGCAGTTGTTTTTTAGAAAACAATATGCTCAAATTCAGAGAGGCTATGCTGACTTTAAGTTAAAATCACCTGAAGAAAGATTTGAGTTCTTATTAGAGCAAGAGGCAGAATTAATTGAACGTGTGCCTCAGATATATTTGGCAAGTTATATAGGGATTACACCGGAAAGTTTTAGTCGATTCAAAAAGAGGAAGCAAAAAGAAGGCTAGTGTTTTGCTGGTCTTTTTTTATTTGCCCTAGCATAATCCGAATGATTTTTTATAAAAAGAGAATAATGTTCGGAAAAGTGTTGACTTCGTTGGTGAATACTTGTAAAATAACCATAAAGAAGTCTGACATACACAGTGAGGTTTATTATGAATGTTTTATCAAAGAAGATCGGTATTATCGGCGGCGGGCAACTAGGGAAGATGATGATTCTTGACGCAAAACGACTCGGATTTTATTGTATAACATTAGACCCGAGTAATGACTGTCCGTCCCATTCCATTTCGGATGAACACATACAAGCAGCTTTTGACGATC
>ASRK01000183.1_pt1 | contig 10601 bp, 13 predicted proteins | sample 693218 | NCBI WGS metagenome assembly ASRK01 (sample SAMN02169240, study PRJNA158439) | bioreactor metagenome | isolation source: day 48 sample from continuous culture bioreactor inoculated with sediment... | place: Germany: Bremen
GTTTAGCGGCCTATGGTACGGACGTATTGATGAATATCTTGAACGAAGCAGGAGGATTGCCGGCCAATAACTTCACTGGAGGGCGAATTGAACATAATGATAATATTTCCGGAGAAACACTGAATGCAACGATTACAGAACGTGGTGGTGAAGGTAAAGTCTCTCACGGTTGCCATAAAGGTTGCGTCATTCGATGTTCACAGTGGTATTCCGATAAGCAGGGGAAATATGTGACTAGTGGATTTGAATATGAAACGATTTGGGGCTTAGGTGCTGATGGTGGTATTAAAGACCTAGATATTATTGCTTACATTGATAGAGCGATGGATGATGTTGGTGTTGATAGTATTGAGACAGCTGTTGCAGTGGCAACGGCAATGGATGGTGGATTGATTCCTTGGGGAGATGGAGACATGGTTCTTCAAATTGTTAAGGATATGGCAAAACCAACGCCTCTTGCTCGAATTATTGCTAGTGGTACAACGGTAGTTGGTAAGGTTTGCGGTATGTTTAGAGTACCGGTTGTTAAAGATCAAGCTATTCCGGCGTATGATCCTCGTTCTGTTAAAGGCATGGGGTTAACGTATGCAACGACAACAATGGGGGCTGATCATACAGCAGGTTATTGTGTTTCCGGTAATATACTTAAAGTTGGTGCAGATATTGATCCGCTGAAAAAAGACGGTCAGATAGAGTATGCAAGAGCAATGCAAATAGGAACCGCGGCTATTGACAGTTCAGGAATGTGCTTATTTGTTTATTTTGGTATTGCAGATAATCCTGGTGGTTATCAAGCATTGATTGACATGATTAATGCACAATATGGATTGGAATTGACGTCTGATGATTTGGATGAACTAGGAAAATCAGTACTTAAAGTAGAAAAAGACTTTAATACGCGTGCAGGATTTACAAATCAAGATGATCGACTCCCTGAATTCATGGAGTATGAACCATTACCGCCTCACAATGAAGTTTGGGATTTTACACCGGAAGAGATTGACCAAGTTTGGAATTTTTAAGGAAATGGCTGAAGAAAAGAAAACGATAGAAATTAGAGGTTTTTTACAATTGGATGCTTTTCTCAGGAAAAAGTTTGGAACCATGCCTATATTCTATGACATTGATGGTCCGATAACAGGTCTTGAGCTTTCTAGAGAATTAGGAATCAAACGAGAGGATATTGAAGTCATCTTTGTGAATGGGTTTGTACAAGAGGTTAATTATGTCATCCACCCGGGCGACCGAATGGCATTTTTGCCACCAGGCTGTCCGGGACCATATAGGATTGCATTAGGATTTTATGGCAAGAATCAAGGTAATTCGGCGAATTTTAAGATTAAAAAAGAAGATCGTCAACAAGAAGGTGAAAAACCATGAAAATAACATTGAAGTTATTTGCAACCTTGAGAGACTATGGTGAAAATATAAGTGAAATCGAAGTTTCAGATAATGCGATACCATTAGATGTTATTAAACTAATGGCAATTCCAGTTGAGGATGTCTCTATAATCATGGTCAATGGCCGACGTTTGATGGAGAGTGTTCAATTAAATGAAGGCGATGTTTTAGCCCTATTTCCTCCTGTAGGAGGTGGATGATGCGATATGACAGAAATGGTATATTCACTGAGGAAGAAATTCAAAGACTTGGCAAAGTAAAAGTCTGTATTATCGGATGTGGTGGTTTAGGCGGCTATATTCTCGAAATGATGGCAAGGATAGGGATTGGTCATATTACGGTGATTGATGGTGATGTATTTAATGTAAGCAACTTAAATCGTCAAATTCTTTCAACAGAAACAAATATTGGCCAATCCAAAGTCAATAGTGCGAAAGAGCGAATGACTATAGTAAATTCAGAGATTAGTGTGTCTTATATCGATGAATATTTAAACGAAGATAATGCGCAGAGGCTTCTAGAAGGTCACGATCTTGTGATGGATGCGCTAGACTCCATAACAACTCGATTCCTATTGCAGGAGGCTTGTCATGCTTTAGGGATACCATTTGTTCATGGGGCTATTGCAGGATGGTATGGCCAAGTATCGGTTGTTTTTCCTGGTGATAAGACCTTGGATTTAATATATGCAAGTCGCCAAGGAGAAGGAGTTGAGAAAAAAATAGGGAATCCATCCTTTACACCCTCAACGATCGCTTCAATACAAGTATCGGAAGGATTGAAGGTATTATTGAACAAGGGGGAAATATTAAGAATGAAACTACTCTATGTCGATTTATTACAAAATGAATTTCATATAATGAACTTATAATAACTAAATAGTGTGATTCCGAGTCATAAATCCTAAGGGCAACTAAGGATTTATGACCTGGGTTAACGGAGAAATCGGTTAGCCTCCCGTGTTTGGAAAGGAAGACTTTTTTTAAGGGTACTTCTATGTCTGAAGTGCTCTTTTTTAATAAGGAGGGGTTTGTTTGAAAGGTCGAGTTTTGATTGGAATACTTGTTATTATCATATATATTACATCAAGCTGTATAAAAAAAGGAGAAGAGTTTCAGAACGATACAGTTAATGTATATATTGAGAACATGGACCATGAATTAGAGAGAATCAAAGAAAAAGAAGGTGATAACATCTTAAGGGTCTATGACTTAAAAGACGGGACATATAGTGTCGTCTCAAAAGTTATGGGCTATGAAGAGATGATTTACATAAATGTGATATTGGCAAGTAAAGATATCAAAGATATCGATATTATCTATGAAAACGAATCTAAGGATTATGGACATTACATTATAGAACCGTGGTTTCTTGAACGTTTTCAGATATCGGGATATGACAAACTTATGTTAACAAAATATCACAAAGAGCAAGAAAACGAAGTGGTGGCAGTAACAGGCGCAAGTATTTCCAGCCAAGCAGTAATGGATGCAGTAAACAAAACGTTAGAAGTAATAGGAGGGTAGAATATGAAAAAAAGGAAAATTATTGGAATCATTTTCGTCGTATTTGCATTGGTATTTGCAGGATGTTCAAATGATCAACAGATGGAACTAGAAAGCAAAGAATCCACAACGTTGACCTATGAGGGGCAATTAAAATTTAATGGCCTAGCAGAATTTGCTGTCGACTATGATGATATTTACAAGATGGCCACAGTTGATCGAACGGTGAAACATATTTCATCAAGTGGTGAAGAAACAAGCAATGACATAACAGGGGTTTTATTGTCAGATATACTATCAGCCAATGATTTAGACCAACAAACATTAGGGGCGATTCGATTTACGGCAGGAGATGGTTATGCTATTGATGTGCCACAAGAGATTATTCAAGAGAAAGAGATTATATTGGCTTGGATTTTTGATGGTGAACATTTAGATGAGAAAAAAATTCCGCTTAGAATAGCCATTGATGATGTGCGTTCAATGTATTATGTTTCAAATCTTGCTGAAGTGACGATTGGACAAGCGCAAGAGATAGTAAAAGAAGAAAGAGAAAGCAAAGAGTCAGACAAAGCCATTGTTATGATGGATACGGCTCTTGCTAGTTTGGAAACTATTCCCTATACATATTATGACAGTGAAGATATGGCGTTTAATGCAAAAGATCTTTTTGATAAATATGTGGATAAGGCTTCCGAATCTGTTGGCTTCATAGCAAATGATGGTTATGAAAAAACAGAAAGTTTTGATGTTGTTAATGAAGGCTTTATTAAATTCACAGGTGAGGATGCACCATTATTTACCGGCAAGGACTTGCCAAAAGGCATGAATGTCAAATATATCATGTCCCTAAGTGTTGCTGATGTGACCTTTATATCTGTCAGCAGTGCAATGGAGATGTTAACAGTTGAGACGGTGGATGGAGAGACCGGAGTTAACCTTAAAGAATTGGTTGAATTCACTGGTTTGAAAGCGGATACCTATATGCTAAAGGCTTCAGATGGTTATGAAAAAGAAGTGACTGCCAACGACTTGGCTATGGGGATTGTATATTTAAGTGATGCTAATACCGTTACCGCGATTTTTAATACCGAAAATCCAGCCAAGTCAAAAGTGAAAGAATTATTGATCATAGAAGCCGGCTCAAATTCAATTGAAGAAGTTGTTGAAGAATCAACAGTGGAATCAACAGGAGAATCAACAGGTGAGGTGAGTGGATTAGCCTGGGTTGTGACCGTAGATGGGTTAAGTGATGGGTCTTTCGATTTTGATAAAGAACGCGCGGAAAGAAAACTCACACTGGTGAATATTCATACTGAAAAAAAGAAAAATGATGAAATAACACCTGAGGATTGGCAAGGTTATCGTGTCCTTGATATTTTGAATTTCTTAAAAGTTGACGATTTTAACAGTATTGTTGTTACAGCAGGAGACGGTTATCAAGTTGAATTAACAAAAGATCAAGTGGATGATGAGACCATTCTTGCGGTTGTGAAGAATGGTCAACCGATGACTGAAGAAGATAATTTAATACAACTGGTTCAAAATACAGAGTTTGCAACAACTTGGGTGAAAGATGTTGCAAAAATCACGGTGAAATAATCGATGAACTTAAAAGGATTTACAGTCTTTGAATTGATTTTGATGGCGTTACTAGCATCTATAGGCATTGCGGCTAAACCAGTCGTTGTTCCACTAGCACATATGATTACCGTACCTCTGGGGATTCCCGGAGGTGCTATTGCTGGTGGATTATATATGTTCTGGATTGTTTTGGCAAGAGGGCTAGTCAAAAAAAATGGCGCAGCTACTATAACGGCTTTCACCCAAGCTATTATTGTTATGGTTACCGGATTTATGGGGAGCCATGGATTGCTTAGTATTGTGACTTATACCTTGCCTGGTATTGTCGTAGATTTATATTTACTCATATTTAGAAGACCACTAAAAACATCTCTAGATTTTTTTGTGGCTGGAATACTTGCGAATATGGCAGGTGCATATATGACCATTATCGTATTTTTTAGATTGCCATTGATTCCTATGTTGACAAGTCTTTCAGGAGCGGTTATTTCAGGAGGACTTGGAGGCATAATCGCCTATCGATTATACTTAAGTATTATAAAGACGGGGGTAGTGACTAGTGATGAAGTATAAAATTGTCCTTGTTATAATCATAGTCGGAGTACTATTTTCAGCGTGTCAAAACGAAACAATAATTGATCCATTTGAAGTAAAAGGTGATATTGAGATTTGGCAGTCCATTGACGATACACGTGAACCGCTAAAGTTAAATTTGATGATCGATTCCTTAAAACCGATTTATGACGATTATGATCTTGTGATAAGTTCTAGAGATGGGTTTTCAGTAAAATTGGCGGGAGATTCTTTGTTTGGAACTACAATCGAATATGCTCCGACAAGTGGATGGATGTTTACTTCGGATCATCATCCGGTTAACAGCCGAGTCAAATGGATTAGCGAAGTCGTCGTGGTCAAAAAACCTGATTCTGAAGCAAATTTTACATCGGGTATTAATTTCATCCATGAGAATAAAAATAATCATTGGTCATTGGGACAACTTTTATCTATGAATTACAGTATGCGTTACCACTTGGATGGAACAACAGAGCAGGAAGGCAATGCAATTGATGTCATGAAAAAGGTAAAGTATTTTTCCTTAAATAGCTTTATTGACGAAGATTATCAATGGCTTCTTGTGATGGATGCGAGTGGCGCACATCATTATATTTCGAAAAGTAATTATGCCATAGAGTTACAAAATAGACGTTTGGATTTACGAAACGACCAGGGGGAAGTCATTGAAGATATTGTGGGTATCATAGTGAATCCGCCCAGAAATACAGTGATGGATAATTATTATGATGCCATGAATTACATTGAAAAAGATATTCCGGTAATGACGGTTTTCCTTGATGGATTTTCTTTCGATCAATGGCAGTATATGAAGGAAGAATATCCCAAACTCTATATGTCGAATTTAGATTTTATGAAAGCAACGACTGTTTTTAAACCGGTGACGAATGCTGGATTTGCAGCAATGGTCTCGGGAAGAGTACCTGCAGATACTGGGATTATGGATCGCTCAGTTCGGCGCCCGGAATGTAAAACAATTTATGATAATGTGAATGATGGTATTCTTGTGGATGGTCTAGTAAAGATACTAGATATTCCCTGTCAACTATATTTGGAAAATGATGATAATCAGGATGGCTATACAGATTCAGAGACATTCACTCAAGGGATGAAAGTATTAGGAGGCGAATATATATTGATTCATTTTAATGGCATCGACGATGCAGGTCATGATTATGGACCTTTTGGGGAAGAAACAATCACCAAAATGATTGAAGTGGATTATTATGTAGAGGAACTTGTGAGCAATTGGTATGGGAAGGTGATTATTCTTGCAGACCATGGGATGCACAAAACAGATGAAGGAGGCGACCATGGTGAGTTTAGAGTCGAAGATATGATGGTTCCATATATTTTAATCAATGGAGGTCAGTATGAACAAACAAACTAAAATAATTATAGGCGTATTCGTATGTATGGGAGTAATCTTAGGAGTGACTGTCTATATGGGCAGAGACGATTTGGCTGTAAGAACAGAGTTGAATAATGACGCCATATTTACGATTATGGATGAGGGACAAAAAGTGCGGGAATACACGATGTCAGAAATTCAGGCGATGGGTGAGACGCACTTTAAAGCTAATCTAAAGTCGAGTGGGCAAGCGGCTATAGAATATACCTATCAAGGCGTCCTCATGAAAACGATTCTGGAAAATGCCGGTGTTAATTTTGAAGGGAAAAACGCAGCCATTGTTACTGCTGTCGATGGCTATGTGGTTTCTGTTGGCATGGATAAGCTGATGGATGATGAAAATGTGTATTTGGCCTATATGCGAGAAGGTGAACTGATCGGAACGTATGAAGAGGGAGGAAGAGGGCCTTATATGATGATTATAAGTAAAGACCAGTTTAGTCAATATTGGTGTAAATACGCATATTCAGTGGAGTTGCAATAATGGTTACTTTGAAGAATATCTCATTTTCATATAAAAAAGAACATCCACTGCTAAACGCTATCAATCTAACGATTCATCCGGGAGAACACATCGGTATTATGGGTCCTAGCGGATGTGGAAAATCTACACTTTTAAAGATCATTAATGGAACCATTGAAAAGGAAAGGGTCAAAGGCGAGTTTAGTAAATCCACTGAATTGACATTTGGAAGTATATACCAAAACTTGGACAATCAGATTATCTTTCCCAATGTATTGGACGAAATTGTTTTTGGAATGGAGAATTTATGTTATTCCAAACAGCAAATGGATGAGAAGCTTGCAGAAGTAACTCAAATGTTAGACATTGGCCATTTGCTTGAAGAAGAAACGGTACATTTGTCTGGGGGAGAAAAACAACTAGTGATTATGGCATCAATTCTTTGCTTGGATGTTGATGTGTTAATCCTTGATGAATGTATGAGTCAAGTAGATGAAAAAGGTAAAAAATTGATTTTACATGCAATAAAAGCCTTAAAGAAAAAGGGGAAGACTGTGATAATGGTAGATCATGATAGGACGCGCTTAGAGAGTGTGGATACCTTGTATCAAATCATTGATGGGAATTTGAAAGTAATATAAGAGGTGCATAATGGAAACGTTAATTCAGTTAGATGGAGTATCATACCAAGTCAAGGGAAAAGTCATTCTTAAAGATATCGATGTAGACTTGAAAAAAAATGAGGTGGTTGCATTAACTGGACCAAATGGTGCAGGCAAAACAACCTTATCCAAAATCATTATGGGCGTCTTAAAAGCATCAAAAGGACGCGTACTTATTGAAAATCAAAATGTCGAAGAGTTGAAGCTTTTTGAAATTGGACGTAAGATTGGATATATGTTTCAGAATCCGACACATCAGATTTTCATGTCGACGGTTAAAGAAGAATTAAGTTTCGCGATGAAGTATAATAAGTGCAGTGAAGAGGAGATAGAAGCTTCCGTCAACACCATGATGACAGCCTTTAACCTCGATATTATAGGAGGACATTTAACGTATCATTTGAGTCAAGGAGAAAAGCAACGCGTAGCTTTAGCAACAATCTTAATGAACAAGCCAGAATACCTTATATTAGATGAACCTTTTAAAGGTTTAGATGAAGAACATAAACAACAAACCATGGAATATCTAAAAAGTATTCATAAACAAGGGCTTGGTTTGATGTTGATTACCCATGATCAAAAAGTGATTGATGCATTTGCCAACAGAATTATTATAATGGGAGGTGGGAGAATTGAAGAAGACAAAGTTATTGGACCCACGAACTAAGATTATTTTTGTTTTTTTCTTTACAGCCTCTGCAATCTTTTTTGGTAACATAAGTGTATTGAATATTTCACTAGGTTTAGGTATGGTGTTTTCACTATATTCTGGTGTTCAAATTTTACCCTTATTTAAGCGAATGCGTAGATTTATTGGATTTTTTTTGGCTTTGATGATTATTCAAAGTGTATTTACGAATGAGGGTAATGTGATTTTACGATTTTTTGGATTAAGAATTTTGACGGATGTAGGTGTACTTAGAGGTGTTCAATATCTATATAGGATGCTTATTGTTATTTTATCTGGAGCCATCATATCAACATCAGGATTAAAGGATAATTTACAGGCTTTGGTTCAGTTAGGACTTCCCTATGATATTGGTTTTATGAGTGCTATCGGTATTCGCTTCTTACCGATTTTTATGGAGGATATCAAAAATACGCAAATGGCTTTAAGTCTTCGAGGCATCGATTTGGAAGCACTTAAATTAAGAGACCGTCTTCAGATGGTAACAACACTTTTTTTGCCAACGGTGGTAGGTGCATTGCAAAGAGCGAAGGAATTATCCCTATCTGCTGAAGCAAGAGGATACAAGATACAAAGTAAACGGACTTATTATCGACGGTTAAAGTTTTCGACGAAAGATTATGGCACGATACTATTGACAATTGCTTCATTTGTCGGATTAGTGATTTGGAAAGGATAGAGCGATGAAAGTATTTTCAGTATGTGGTTTTACTTCAACGGGGAAGACCACAACCGTTGAAGGGATAATTAAAGAATTAAAGAAAAGAAATTATTCAGTAGGATCGATTAAAGACATCCATTTTGAAGGATTTAAGATAGATAAAGAAGGCAGTAATAGTTATAAACACCGTATGGCAGGAGCGGAATTGGTTACGGCTCGAGGGATTCATGAAACAGATATACTTTTTCCTAGGCAATTGAACCTATATGAGATACAGACTTTTTATGACGTAGACTATTTGGTTATAGAAGGAATGAGCGATGCAAATATTCCGCATATTTTAACAGGTAAAACAAAGGAAGATTTAGATAAAAAATTTAATGATCATGTATTTATGGTTTCTGGTAAGATTGCAGATACTATTGATGAATATAGGAATCTACCAGCCATAAGTGTTTTTGATAATGTGGAAAAAATAGTAAATATTATTGAAGAAAAAACCTTTGACTTATTACCTGATTTTGATGAAAAATGTTGTGGTGCATGTGGGCTAGACTGCAGACGCTTTTGTGTTGCAGTACTTAAAGGAGAGAAAAATCTAGATGAATGTGTACTTAATAGCAGTGACATTCGATTAAAAATCAATGGCAATCCGATAAACATGGTTCCCTTTGTAGAAAAAATATTAAAAAATGCCATAACAGGTGTTGTTAGTGAACTTGATGGATGGCAGTCAAATGGACATATTGAGATAAGTATGGGTAGGAACTATGATAATACGAAAAAGATTTAATTCGAAACGAAATAGGGTCAGCTTAATAGAAATTGATAATCACCTGTATGTGGAAAAGCAGTTTAATCAAAGAAATGACTTTATGGATGAATGCAAAGTATACTCCTTGTTAGCGAATGGAGAATTTTATTTTCCTAAGCTTTTAAAAAAAGATGAAAATAATTTAACAATTCATTTGGAATTTATTCAAGGAATTACCCTATTAGATTATTTGGAAAAACTTGAAAGTCAAGGAACCGTCGAAACAGCCACTGAATGGATGATGAAACTATTTTCACTATTTAAAGCATTAAGTCATCATGCAAGATGTCATTATTCCGATGTTAATTTGCGTAATTTCATTGTCAAAGGCGATGAATTGTTTCTGTTAGATTTTGAAGCTATAAAAGAAGGGGAATTCATTCCGATTGCCAAGACTTTAGCTTATTATCTTTTGTATCAACCGGTAAAAACATCGTTTAAGATGGAAGTGGTTAATCAGTGTATTTGTCAATGGACAGGAGATATAAAAAAAGATAGCTTGGAAAATGAAGTCTGGAAATGGGTTGAGAGAATAGAGCAACGAAGGATAAAATAGTTTTGGTCTTTTTGTAAACCTTATTGCGGTGTACATTAGTAAAAAGGTATGATATAATGAGGTCTGTTATTTTTATAACGAATTCAAACAAAAAGAGGAGATACAAGAATGAAAAAAACAATGAGTATTTTATTAGCACTTTTATTAGCAATGACTTTATTTGTAGCGTGTGGCCAAGAGGAAGAAACTCCTGCGGAAGACACTACAACAGAAGATGCTGGAACTGAATCAGGAACAGAAGAAGTTGACGTAGTAACAACTGCATCAATCGTAGACAACGGAC
>ASRK01000188.1_pt1 | contig 10420 bp, 9 predicted proteins | sample 693218 | NCBI WGS metagenome assembly ASRK01 (sample SAMN02169240, study PRJNA158439) | bioreactor metagenome | isolation source: day 48 sample from continuous culture bioreactor inoculated with sediment... | place: Germany: Bremen
CATGCCGGTGGTAATGCCGGACGACCGGTTAAGGCTGTATAGCCGGATAAGACGTCTTTGGGTGTCGGTCCATAGATAAAGTCATAACGAATCTCTTCTCCCGGAACGGAAAAGCCAACATACTCCACTTTTTCGCTGGCCACTTCAAAAGATACATTATCTGAATGATCAACGAAAATACCATAGCCTTTGTTGGTCATATAAAAAGGTATCGATTTGTAGGCGATTTGAGATGACGTCCCACCATCTTCATTCCATGTATCCACAGACTGACCGTTTTTAACAAAGGCAGAAAAACGTTCACCTAATCCATAGACGCATTCGCCAGGTTGTATGGATAATTCATTGACCATATATGGCTGATAGTTGGCCGCCAGGTAATTATCCTGTGGATTCATTGTCGATAGTTGACGGTCGTACTGCATATGGGCTAGATTTCTAAAGCCACAAGATGTGATTATTTTTCCATCTGCCTCAAACTGATAGCCCCACTCTTGTCGATTTACACGAACAGTCACATCACCGGCAATCATGACCGCTTCTTCATCTGTAATCGCAACATCCACTTCATCCGGCGCTTCTTCTCGTTCAAAGCGGGGATCAAGATGCGCATATGCTTCATAATGATATGCTCTCACATGAACGACGTTATGTGCAACACTTGTAAATTCAAGTGTTATTGTCGGTTGATTTAAGGTATCCCCACGATGTTGTATTTTTTTCCCCGGTGCCACAACACGCATACCGTTCTCAATAGCTTCTACTGCATAAGCATCTGAGGCGTAAATGGGATTTGCTCGTTCGCTTGCTAACCAATATCCTTCTGTAAATTTCATATTTTCTCCTTTTCTATAAGCATTTGCTAACTTTACATTTAACGATTGATACTTTATACTACTATTATACTGATGTAAAGCAGTGTTTTCTAGAACAAAACACGTATATTCTAACACTATTTTGATGTAGTCGTTATTTAGCATATTGATACAGGAGAAAATGCATATGAGCCCATTATATAATTTGCACTATAAGGAACAAGCAAAACACGGAACCTCTGAACTTCCGGTCGGTCTGCATCACTTAACGATGATGCCTGAACAAGATCCTTTCTTCTACCTCCATTGGCACGAAGAATTTGAGATTTTCTATATTCATCAAGGTGCTGCTTTGTTTACCATCGAGCATGAGACCCATCTTGTAAAAAAAGGGGAATGCGTTTTTGTGAACTCTCGCCAACTACATTCCGCCAAGCCATATCAGGGGGAAATTTGTGATTTTTCAGCCATCGTATTTCATCCCAATCTCTTTGATGATGTGATGAATCGTATGCTATTTTCAAAATATATCTATCCGGTCCTTACTGCATCGATACTTTTTCCGGTCCACATTAATGACACGACACCTGAACATAGGAAGATGCTAAGCTTAATAACTGCCATTATAACTTTACCTGAAGAAGAACTTAGTCAGAATGAACTTCTTCTAAAAGCTAAGTTTATCGAACTTTGGCATGAATTCTTTTCTCTTGCCAAAAATACAGAAGAAAACCTATCCGCGACCACCTATCAACATGAACGCATGGCCCCAATTAAAGAGTACATCAGCCGCCATTATGCTGAAGAAATCGATTTAAATACTTTGGCCGGGTTGATTTCTTTAAGTGAAGGACAGTTTTGCCGCGTTTTCAAAGAGGTCATCGGTATGACACCCATTGCTTATGTGAACCGCTATCGAATTTTAAAAAGTTGCGAACTTTTGGTCAACACCAACCTACGTATTGCTCATATCTCTTCAGATGTTGGTTTCAACAATGTGAGTTACTATAATCGTTCTTTTTTAGAACACCTTGAGTGTACTCCAACTCAGTATAGAAAGCGCTTCTGGAAGCACTAAATCATTATTTATCTGTAAATTATAGAATTTTTTTTAGGATTAGCGTATAATATATAGTAACTATTGTTTTTACGCACAGAGGGGTGACTCGTATGAAACATAAAACACGTTCGATTATAAAAACTTTAAATATATCCTATTTAATTCTTTCACTTGTAACCTTGATTATTGTTAGTTCCGTCTTGCTCTTTGCTTGGATGGTTTCTAACAATCGTTTGCTTACTACGCTTCAACACGAAGCTCAAACCTATTTGTTAGACGACGTAGAAGAGGTCCTCGCAAGTCCAATTCATATTATTTCATTTGGTCAAGATTTGGTGAAGACCGGAAGTGTGGACATGAGTGTGCCTGAAAGTCGAAATCCATATTTTGTCAGCGTACTAAAAAATGCGCCTAGCCATATATATAGCTATTCTTTAGGCACGACTGACGGATATTATTACGGTGCACGCCGTAGCATGAATGACTCTTTTGAGATTATGCTAGCGGATCCATCGACTGATTTCCATTCTATCTATTATTCGATTGATGATACATCCAATATGTCAACTGAAGTCCTTGAAAATCCGGTCTTTGATCCTCGAACACGTCCATGGTACACTGAAGCCATTTCACAAGATACCTTAGTTTTTTCTCCCATATATAAACACTTTGTTATGGATGATTTGGCGCTTTCCATCTCTGCTCCTGCGACAAATGATGAAAACGAATTGATCGGAGTCCTTGGAGCGCATCTTACCCTAAATCGCTTAAGCGAGCAAATGGCTTCCTATGCTTCTAATTATGAGGGTGAAAGCTATATTATTGAATCAGACTCTAACTATGTGGTGGCCAACTCTTTAGGATTAGCCAATTACAGAAATTCAGGGGAAAGCTTTGAACGCATCCCTTTTTCAAGCTTTGCTAGTCAGGAAGCTCTTGATGCCCTTCAAAACTTTCAAGAAACGGGCGAAACCACTTATACCTCAAATCATGGATTCCAAAGAAATTTTTTACGCATTGTACCTTACTCTTCCTATGGCCTTAATTGGTTAATTATTATTGAACTACCTACTCATCCCATTGTATCGACCTATTATAACACCCTTTTAGTTGCATTCATTCTCATCGTACTTCTCGCCTTATTCTCTAGCTATACATGGAATAAACGCAATGAGAAAATACTTCAACCCATTATTGAACTTACTAATATAACACAAGCTTATTCTGAAGGAAACCATGCATTAAGAGTTAAACTTAATCAGGATGATGAAATTGGCCGATTAGCTGAAGGATTCAATCAAATGGCTGATACCATTAGTTATCAGATGGAAACCTTAGAGGAAAAAGTTGCCCAAAGAACTCAGGCACTTGAGAAAATGAACACTTCACTATTGGAACAACAAAATACTATTGTTTATTTAAGCTACCACGATCAACTTACCGGATTATACAATCGTCGTTATTTTGAAGATACCTTGTCGCGATTGGATAATAGTCATAATTTACCTATTAGCTTAGTTATGATTGATATGAATGGACTCAAATTAATCAATGACGCTTTTGGCCACGCAATTGGAGATGAATATTTAAAAAAACTAGCCTCTATTATCAAAAATCATCTTCGGACAAGCGATATCGCTGCTCGCTATGGTGGTGATGAATTTGTTGTTTTATTACCAAAAACAACAACGAAGGAAGCTCAAATTGTCTTAGGGCGCTTATATGAATCCATCGAGAAACCGGAAGATGGCATTGTCCCACTTTCTATTTCTTATGGAGTGCAAACGAAGAATCATATAAATGAATCTGTTATTGATATTCTTAACGCATCCGATGAAACAATGTATACCAAAAAATTAGTCGAATCACAAAAGTTTCGTTCTTTAGCCATTAATAAAATCCTTGAACATTTAAAAGAACATTTTCCAAAAGAACATAAACACGCCTTAGAAGTCCAAGCATATTGCAGAAATTTCGCAAACTACTTAGGTCTAAGCTCTGAAAAAGTGAAAACACTAAGTCAAGCTGCTTATATGCATGATATCGGTAAAATTTCTGTTCCCAAACCTCTTATTGAAAAACCGACGACCAATCTTTCACCTGATGAATTTGATGTCGTTGCCCGCCATACAGAAATCGGTTATCGGATTTTGAATGCCGCTAGCGAGACACAAGCCTATGCAGAAATCGTTCTAGCTCACCATGAAAACTGGGATGGAACCGGTTATCCAAAAGGTTTAAAAGGAACTGAGGTTTTATTAGAATCCCGTATTCTGCATATCGTTGAAAATTATATTACTTTTATCATTGAGCACCCCACTCTTGATAATCTTTATGATCAGGCAGGCGAACTTTTGCGCAAACAAAAAGGGGCCGAACTCGACCCCGAACTTGTTGATGCTTTTCTTGATTTTCTTAAACAAAATCCTCGCGCATGGGACTAAAAATATCTAACAAGACGCCCGCTTCTTTACACAGACAGCCGTGAATAACGCTGTCTGTTTTTAACATGGTGTCACCGGCTTGGACAATTTTTTTGACACCCTCAATTTCAAATTCAAACTTTCCACTGACAACATAGGTAATCTGTGTATGGGGATGTGAATGAAGGGCGCCTACAGCCCCTTCTTCAAAGGTGTTCTCAACACACATAAGGTCCTTGTTATATGCAAGAACACGTCGTGTTACCCCTTCAGCCGCCACTTCAGGTTTGACTTTATCATAAAAAACCCATCGTTCATCTATCATTGTAAATCCTCCTTATATTCCTTTAATCTCTACGCCTGCAAATAATAAATCATGATCAATAATCAAGTCAGGCACACGTTTTTCATATGTTAAAGTATCATTTTCAATTCCGGCCATCTTGAGCTTACCATTGGTTTCTACATACCACTCTTCTGGAACAATAACTTCAATGCCGGCATATGACGCTGTAAGTTCTAATACATAGGCACCTCTTTTTGCTCTTGTCTGAGTATAGTCTAATGTTGTTCCTGAAAACATAGCACCAACACTAACAATGTCCGCTTGCCCTGACATGTCAATCGTCTTCTCTCCAAATGTTGAAACAATATCATAACTTTCAGCTAATCCCATTGCTTTTTTGATTTGGCTTAGAATAAAAACCATATGTGCTAGACCGGCTGCCATCAAACCATAACTAACAATTTTCCCAAGTTTTTTCATAACGCTCATCTCTCCTTTACTCATCAAAATAATGATTATAGTTTTTCTGCAATATTTAAAATCATTCTTTGGGTTTCTATAATTGAAAGGCAAGGGTCTGTGATCGATTTTCCATAGACACCACCATCAATTTTTTGACTACCACCTTCGATATAACTTTCAACCATAATTCCTTTTACATATTGCTTAATCTCTGGATCATACCTTCGATTCCGCATAATTGCGTCAGCAATTCGAGGTTGTTGTTGATATTGTTTATTTGAATTTGCATGGTTTACATCCACGATAATACTTGGATACTTAAGGTCACGTTCATTATACTTTTCAATCAGATATTTTAAATCTTCAAAATGGTAATTGGGGAAACTTCGTCCGTATTGGTCCACAAAACCACGCATGATGGCATGTGCAAAGGGATTTCCCATCGTTTCAACCTCTTGTCCTCGGTAGATGAAGTCATGGCCAATTTGAGCTGCTTTTATGGCGTTTAACATAACCGATATGTCGCCACTTGTCGGATTTTTCATCCCAACCGGAATATCTACACCACTAGCTGTTACCCGATGTTGTTGATTTTCAACACTTCTTGCACCCACTGCTACATAACTAAGTATATCATCAAGGTATTCATGATTATCCGGATAAAGCATCTCATCGGCACTGGTCATTCCTGTCAATTCCCCTGCTTTAACGTGCATTCTACGGATGGCCAAAACGCCTGCCTCCATATCTGCTTTTTCCAATGGGTCCGGTTGGTGTACCATTCCTTTGTATCCTTCACCCGTTGTTCTTGGCTTGTTCGTATAAATTCTTGGAATCAACAAAATCTTCTCTGCAACCTGGTCCTGTACTTTTCCCAAGCGCACCATATAATCCAAAACAGATTTTTCATTATCTGCTGAACAGGGACCTACTATCATCAAAAATTTATCTGATTTCCCCATAAATATTTCTTGAATCTCTTTATCACGCACAGCTTTTGCCTGAGCTAATTCTTTTGATACCGGTAATTGTGCCTTAATCTCTTCCGGCGATTGTATTGTTTGAATATATTTAAAACTCATTCTTGTCCTCCTTGATTTAACGCTATCTACTTAATCTTTCTCCCTATTATACTCTTGAATGCGTATATATTCAAATTTTTTATATATATTAGATTTAGAACTCGTCGCTTATTAAGAAAACGTCCCTCAATAAATACTGAGAGACGCTTGTAATTACTACTTTAAATCTTTTTCTTTTTCTTCTTTTTTCTCTTTAAGTAATGATTCAAATTCGTCGAGTAAGTCTTCAAGTTGTTCTTTCGGAAGCACTTTTCTTGCAAGAGTGATAAAATCTTCTTCTTCTTCATCCATATGATGTTCAAGGACTTCTTTTAGAACAGAAAATTTTGCATCCCATGTTTCATTGTCTATAGACGTTCGTTCAAGAACACTAAATTGATAATTTCCCAAGCTATGCTCTTCAATCATTTCTAAAACAACTTTTTTATCTTCTTCATCTACTTTTTCTTTAACTAGTGGAAAAAGTACATGTTCTTCTGCCTCATGATGTCCATTTAATTTTGCATAAAGATCGCGAAACAAGTCTTTTTTCTTTGAATCTTTACTTTCTTGAATCTTCTTCATTAAGTCCTTAAACTCATTGTGTTCTTCTTTAATGTGCGTTAATACATCCATAGATTTACCTCCTATAATTAAATTAATCTCCTCTTGAATTTTATAATAAAATAACTCTATCTGTCAATATGCATATAGAGCTATTTTATTATTCTATTCTTGTATTAAGAATAAAAAATATCTAATTGTCACATATAAGGTAGCAAGAGCGCCTATCACCATTTGAACAGTACCAATATAGCGGATCCATTCAATGTTTCCGCCTCCAATCTTGATCAAGTTATAATAGCGCATAGTTGAGATTGCTCCGATGACTAAGGGAAAGGTATACGCCGAATAACTGGGATAAAAATCTAATCGATATAAACGCGTTAATTGATACCATGCAAAAAGGGTTGTTAGAAGTCCTAGCCCCCAAAGTATTGTCAATAGCCCACTCGACCACGTCAACCCTAGGCTTATATAACCGACAACCAGAAGATTCGCCGGCGCTGCAAAAATAATAATTAGTGGCTTCAATGGATCTTTTATTATGGGATGCTTTACATATCGGGTTACAACAATTGGAATCAAGATAAAATAACTTATTAATCCAAATATAAACGCAGCGACTCCAATGGCTTCCATGTGAAATGCTTTGGCTGTTACGCTTGCAACCACTATACCAACATAAGTTACAAAATAACTCGCAAATACACTTTCAAGTTTCCACGGAAATAAATATTTAATTGAAAATCCGACTAAAATAAGCAGATTAACCATAAAGCCAAGTGACCATAGAATCATAGCAATTATTCCTGAATAGGGCTTAATATAAACGGACAAAAGCATCATTCCCATCGGGAGTGTAGCCATGACACTCGCTATGGGAAGTATATTGAATGTGTTTTTTATAGATTCAGGCAATACAAGCATTTTTATTAAAATGAGAATGAGAAGAATTGCTGATATTGCACCACAAATAAGTTTTACGTTTGCTCCTAATGATGCTTGGAGTAAATTTCCTAAGGCCGCATAGGCAAGCATGAGCCCGGCAATTGGATACGGCAACTTCACAAAAAACTTTTTCATGCTTTTTGCCTCATTTCTCTGGTATCATTCCAGTTATCCAATATGATCTCAGCCGTTTTGGCCGCCATTTCTCCCGTAAAGGAAACACATTGCGCTTTATGTTCTCCACTTGCCATATCCATGCCTTTTGTTAAAATACTACAACACAATACTTTATGATTTTCTTTAAAGTATGCTTGTAGTTCATTGGCTAATTCTAAGGTTTTTACACTAAGTGGATCTTTGGGTGTGGAACCTAATGTTCTACCAAAAACAAGTCCTAAAGACAAAACACCTCCGGACACTGCGCCACACGTACATTTTGATTTTCCGATACCTACCGGAAACCCTGATGCCATGGCTATTACCTCTTCGGGTACATCCAAATCAAAATTACTACGAATGGATGAAATCACGGCCTCAGAGCAGTAAAACTTTCCCTCGCGAAATAAATCCTCTGCATCTTTTCTTACTTTTTCAATACTTACTTGATTTGTCATTGTTAATCGTCCTCCTTTTTTTGAGTGCACCTGCAATCGATGCGTCTAATTCATGACATCATATGATTATAGCAAAAAAAGGAGAATTATTCACGCTTTTATTTTTTCAATGATGGATTTTCTCTGTGCTTGCGTGATTGGTTTATTCCCGGCACGCTCAAGAGCCCACATAACTGCACCTGCCATGGGAACCACATCTAAAACTACGGGCTCAAACTTTTGTCCTGTATATTGATGCACATATTCAACAAAAACCCGTCGCATCAAGGGATTATTTACTTTTGTCCAAATCGATCCTGCCAATACAAGATCGGGCGTATTCAAAAAGTGTAGATTTTTTATACATCCAGATACAGATTTTGCCATCTCATGGGCAGATGTTTTGACAATATCGACCGCAATCTCATCACCTTCCATAGCGGCATTCATCAATATATGTATCAAGGGCTGGTCTAAGCCTCTGTCCAAGATAAACTTATGCGTCACTTGTTCCAGCAAATCTTGTGGTCGGTCTGTCCCAAGCAAATCCATGATGGGTTCAATCATGGCCGTATAGGGGCTACAGCGTAGGTAATAACTGTAAACCGCATTAATGGCTAATCCAGCTAAAAAAGCACCGCCTGCATAATCACCTGTGGTCATTCCGATGCCACCCACTTGCAGTGTTTCGCCTTGTTCATTGATGCCACAGGCAACTGTACCTGTCCCATTGACGGAACAAACGCCAATGCCTGAAGGACAACCGGCCTTGACGCCAAGAACAGAATCATTACTTACTACAAAATCTGCAAAACCCATTTTGCTTAGATTTTTTTCCATCTGTTCTTGCTGCCAAGGTGTATCGATACCGGCTAATCCAAAAGCTGCTGTCACATTTTTTGCTTCAATCTGATGTTTTCCCAGTATTTGTCTCAAGTCTTCAAGCATATGTATTTCAACCGCCTCAAATCCACCCGGTAAAATCTCATGACTACGACTTCCTGTATGCAAATATTCCAAACACTTACCAGCATAGGTAAACAAACCATAATCTGTCTTGGTTCCACCACCGTCAACACCTAATAAAACTTTTTCTTCCATCCTTACTCCTTCTAACCATTCAGTCCACAAACTGAGTTAAATATTTTTTATGCGCTATTTTCATTTCCTCATAACAGGCCACGGCATTGGCGAAATCTCCTACAAGGGGATGAATGAGTAAGGCTTGAATAGCCTCTGCATCTGAGCCATGAATAGCTGCTTGTACAGTATGATTTTCATAGGCTTTAACACATTGCATCATTTCCATAACATGCTTATTGTTAAAGTTATGAATCGCTAGTGGGCGAATCTCTTCTCGTCCAACTTGGCACGCCACTTCAACAACGTCATCATGGTCCATAAATGCTAATGCCCCTTGATTACGCACATTAACCACATGGGTTTCACCCTTATCATTATAGATGGAATCCACCAGGGAAATCGCCGCTTCTGAATACCTTGCACCTCCCCGCTTCTCAAGTTCTTGGGGTTTTCTTGTAAGGGATTCTTTTTTGTACAAATCTAATAAGCGTTCTTCAATATCCATACAAACCTGTCCACGACTTTTTTCTTCTTGACGAAGGTGGTCCAGCTTATCATTACGGTCATAAAAATATTCCAAATAGGAGGAGGGAATTGCTTCAATACTCTGAATCAGCTTGGCATCAAAGCCTTTGATGGGAATATTTTTCATTCCTTGCCCAGTTATTCCCTTTTCTAGAACCTCTTTAAATATATCTTGCCCTGACTTCCAGATACCGGTAATATAACTTAAGTGATTAAGTCCCACATACTCAATGGTCAAATTTTCTTCTTCTAGTGCTTCATATATGTCTGAAAACATATTAATGGGTACATTGCATAAACCAACACTTTTGATTTTTGTATGATTTTGTAAGGCTTGTGCTATAATACCGGAAGGATTGGAAAAATTAATTAACCATGCATTCGGACAAAGCTCTTCCATCCTATGGGCAATATTCATCATAACCGGTATGGTCCGCAGGGCCTTAAAGAAACCTCCCATGCCAGTGGTTTCTTGTCCGATAAAGCCGTATTTTAAGGGTATCGTTTCGTCAAGCACTCTCGCCGCCAACTTTCCTACCCGAATCTGTGCAAGAACAAAATCTGCATCGGTAAGGGCCCTATCTAAATCCTCAGTCATGA
>ASRK01000191.1_pt1 | contig 10349 bp, 9 predicted proteins | sample 693218 | NCBI WGS metagenome assembly ASRK01 (sample SAMN02169240, study PRJNA158439) | bioreactor metagenome | isolation source: day 48 sample from continuous culture bioreactor inoculated with sediment... | place: Germany: Bremen
ATATCAACTGTTGATTTTAAGTTTGCTCATATCTGGATGAATAATTCAGGCTTAATGTATTTGATGTCTTTGAGAAAAGAATTGTGGGAATGTATCCGTGTGACAACCCAATTGCTGAGATTAAAAAACTTACCGGACGACCTGTTGGCATCAACTTGGAGCCGGTGGATCCAACAGCTGATTTTATTGAGAATAGATTAGAGATTGGGGCGGGACGATGCGCTTGTCAAGAAACCTTTGTTCAAGCTCAAGAACTCGGTGTTGATTTTATTTGCCTGACGGGAAATCCGGCTACCGGGGTATCTAATGCATCGATTAAAGAAGCGATTACGCGTGCAAAAAAATATTATTCGGGCTTGATTTTTGCCGGAAAGATGCATGCGGGCGGATTATCAGAAAAAGTACTTGATGAAAAGCAAATTATTGAGTTTGTTCGTCTTGGAGCCGATGGTGTTCTTATACCTGCTGTTGGGACAGTTCCCGGGGTGCGGGAAGAAGAAGTGGCAAACATTACACAAAGTATTCATGAACTTGGTGGCTTGGTTATGAGCACTATCGGAACAAGTCAGGAAAGTGCTGATTCCTTTACGATTAAACAGATTGGTTTAAGCAATAAACGTGTTGGTGTTGATATTCATCATATTGGTGATGGAGGCTATGGAAAAATGGCAGACCCGGAGAATATCATGGATCTTTCCATCACCATTCGCGGCAAACGACATACCTATTTTAAAATGGCACAATCGGCAATAAGGTAAGATACAATATGAAGTGGCAATTTTTGATATCAAGGAGGACGATATGATGAGACTTGCAAAAGGAATCGGATGGATTGGATTAATCGCAATGACTTTTGGTTTAGCGAATGCCTTTTTAAATGGAGACTTTTTAATCGATGGTGGTGCTTTGATGGAAAATCCATGGGGAGTTATGTCGATGATTGATTTATATGTTGGATTTGCCCTATTTTCAATGTGGATTGTTTATCGGGAGAAGAAAATCTGGAAAGCTATTATTTGGGTGGTACTTATGATGGTTTTAGGGTTTTTTACAGGATGCATCTATGTTTTAAAAGCATTATATGAATCCAAAGGTGACTGGTCAGTTGTATTTCAAGGTTTACCGGAGATTAAAGAGAATGAATAAAATAAAATCATTGGTTGAAATTACAGAGGAAAAATTGTTGAAATATATCAATGAAAAAGAATATAAAAAAGGGGGACGTTTACCAAATGAAAAAGACTTATGTCGTATACTCAACGTAGGGAGAAGTACATTAAGAGAAGCGATTAAAATCTTAGTATTTAAAGGAATTGTTGAAGTTCGTCAAGGTTCAGGGACCTACTTTATCCAAGAAAAAAAAGAAGATTCAAATTTATTAGCAATATTTTCAGGAAAAGATACATACAAAACGGCATTAGATTTAGTAGAAGCAAGATTAATCATTGAGCCGGCAATCATTGAAATTGTTGTATTTAAGGCGACAAGTGATGATATCATAAATCTTCAAAACATATGTGATAATATTGAAAGAAAGATAAAAATGAAAAATTATTATATTGAAGATGATGTTGAGTTTCACCAGATGCTCGCTCTTATATCAGAAAATGAAATATTAATAGCAATGATGACTCTAATTACCAAAAGTATCAAAGAGATGGCAAAGGTGACTGGATACACATTATTAAATGAGACCATTATCTCACACAGAAAAATAGTAAATGCAATAAAAAATAGAGATTTTTATGGAGCAAAATATCAAATGATTCAACATTTAAACTTAAATCGCGAAAAAATAATTGAAAAACAAGACAATTCATCAGATGTATTGAAGAAAAATGAGGGAAGTGCTATAATAAATGCGAATACATCTGATGAATTAGACGTAACATAATGAAAAGCTAAGTATACCTTTAGTAGAGGAGAAAATGCATTGAAAAATTTATTGAAATTAAATATAAAGCATAAGCTTACCTTTACGTTTTTACTTTTAGAATTATCGCTTATTATTATATTTGTTCTAGTGGTAGGCGAATACACAAAAAATTCCATTACAAATATGTCAATACAAGAGAACCAGAAATTATTGATTAAAGGAAGTCAAGTTATTACTGGATATTTAGAGCGGATTAATAAAGCTTCACTTATTTTTTACGAAACACGAAAAGACACATCGCCCTTATGGGTGGATTTAAAAAAGAAAAATGATATCAAAGATGAAGACCAGATTGTCCAAGCATTAAATCAAACATATGATACAGTGGAGGGCATATTTCAAGTAGGTCTTATGGCAACTAATCGAAATATAGCTTATCTGTATAAAAATCACATTCTTTCAAAAGGAAAATTTCAAACAGAATATATTGATATGAACAATGGTGGTTTTACATCGAGTGTATATGTTGAATCGACACATTTAAGCCATTCATATGGAGTAGAACATTTTTTTAAAAATCAAAAAAAAGTTATTTCATACAATAGATACATATATGAGATACCACAAAATAATTTGCTGGGTCTACTTTCGGTAGATATTGAATACAATTATCTAGCTGAATTAGCTTATGACTTGTATGATGAAGTAAATGAAGAATTATATATTATTAACCTTGAGGATAATCACTTGATTTACACAACAGATAGTCAACATGATTTTAAAGAGCCATTCGATGAACAGTGGTTTCAAATGGTAATTGAAGAAAAGAAAAATGGGAGTAATACAGTAAAATGGAAAGAAGAAGATATCCTTGTTTTTAATGAAATAAACACAGATTATTTCCAGTGGATTGTAATAAAAAAAATCCCCGAGTCTTATTTATTGAGTGACTTAAATCAATTATTGCGTGTGATCACGTATATTGGTATAGGAATGCTTTTGGTTACATTACTTGTTTCAATAATTGTTTCTTCACATTTTTCTAAACCGATTTTTGATTTATTAAGTAAAATGGAACAAATTAAAGATGGACATATTGAAACAAAGATTGTTTCCAATCGTTCGGATGAATATGGAGAATTATATCGGCAATTTGATCAAATGATGCATACAATTAATGAACTAATCATTAATAAATATAAATTAGAAATTGAGAATAAATCTATTGAGCTTAAAGCTCTTCAAGCCCAGATTAATCCACATTTTATATCAAATACATTACAATTAATAGGCACTGAAGCATTAATGGCTGACGATATAGATGTATATTACTTAATTATTAAATTAAATAATATTTTAAATTATAGTATGAAAACTTCAGAGCACATTGTGACAGTTGAAGATGAAGTGGAATACCTAAGTGGATATCTAGATTTTCAAAAAAGTCGATTTCAAGATGATTATAGTTTTGCTATTAATGTGGCAGAAGACACTAAATCAATAATGCTTCCCAAGATGACATTACAACCGATTATTGAAAATTCTTTTTTTCATGCATTTAATGATATGGATAGAATTAAAAAACTAGCGATTGATATTATTTTGATTGAAGATATGATGCAGATTATCATTCGTGATAATGGTGTAGGAATTAGCAAGTTAGATATACATAGAATCAATAGTTGGTTCAAGTCCTCGTCACCTATTGATACCGATTATTCAAGTATAGGATTAAAGAATGTATATAGCCGTTTGTTTTTTTGCTTTAATAAGGATTTAGAGATGCGAATAAATAATAATAAAGACCAAGGTATTCAAGTTGTTATCCAAATAAAAAATGCAAAGAAATACAAAAGGGGAAACTGAAAATGAAGTTACTTATTGTAGATGATGAAGAGCATGTAAGAATAGCAATAAAATTACTTATTAAAAAAAACGATTATGATATTGATCAAATTTTCGAAGCAGATAATGGAGTGAAAGCAGAAATAATTATAAAAGAACAGCGCCCCAATATTGTGCTAACAGATATAAATATGCCACATAGAAATGGGCTAGACCTACTAAATTGGATCCAACAATATTCTAAAGATATTCAAGTTGTAGTTATTAGTATATGTAGCCAATTTGATTATGTACAGCAGGTTATAAGAAATGGGGGCATCGATTATATTCTCAAACCAATTAATCCTAAGCAACTTAATCAGGCTATGGATAAAGCAATAGAAAATTATTTGAATAAAATTAAAGAAAGAAAATTATTTCAAGAAAATACGAAATATAAAAAATCGTTTTGGGTAAAAAAATTTTCGAATGTGATTTTAGATTCAGAGAAATATAAACTGACAAACCAAGAAATTCAAGCTGCTTATAATGTATCAGGTAATACATTATTGCGAATAGGTGTTTTAAGGATATACAATTTACGAGGGATGATGAAGGCGGATTATGGAAGTGATTATGAACTTCTTGAATTTTCTCTCATGAATGTGTGTGACGAAGTCATGAAAACATATAATATAGAGGGAATTACATTTTTTAATCAAATAAATATTCATGAAGTTATAATATGTATGTGGACTCAAATAGATAAGGCTTATCAATGTCTAAATGAAATCATGAAAAATGTAACAGAAATATTTGGTCTAACATTTCATATGGGTATAAGTAAAATTTGTAAATATGAAAAAGGACTAGATCATGCATACAGACAAGGAGTGCAGGCAATACAACAACGTAAAATATATGACATGAATCAGAGTATATATGAATTTGATGATATGGATGGTCATTATCAATCTTGTTATAGTCACATTGAAGTTAAACTTTTATCAAGTATCATTGCAAATGATAAAGTGTTAATAGAAAAGTATGTAAAAGAGGCATTTGAAAAATTTGTAGAAGAGAAATATGATACAGAAAAAATGGTTGTTAGATTTTTAGAAGAATATAAAGTATTAAAAAGAAAATGGATCCTTGATATGGAACAAGGACGTACAGAACAAAAGATTTCAGAGTTAGATTTAATCCACGGCTATATAAATGGGGATGAGCGTATAACAGCATATACCATCAAATTACTCGAAAAAAATATTATAGAGGAATTACAGAACTTATCTAAGGAAATCAACTCTTTACAAGTACAGAGTAATGATTATATTATGGAAGTCAAAAAATATTTGGATACATTTTTTAATACACATATAAGTTTAAGTGAGCTGTCAAACCAATTTTGTGTATCTAAAGAACACCTGTCTAGGAGCTTCAAGGAACGTATAGGAATAAGTATAATTGATTATATTTCTAGAAAAAAAATAGAAAAAGCAAAAATATTAATGACAAATGAAGATTTAAAATTAATAGATATTGCAGAACTTGTTGGATATAACGATGAAAGATACTTATCGAAAGTATTTAAAAAATATTGCGGGCTATCCCCAAATCAATTTAGAAAAATGAAAAAGAGTCATAAAAAAATGATATAAGATCGTCTTATATCATTTTTTTGCCCCTTTTTTATCAATATTGTCACTGTTTAGGGCTACTTTTCTGCGTATAATTATACATATAAACAACGAAGAGAGGTATTTATAATGCACAGGAAAGGTATGGTGGAAGTAAATGAATAAAATTGGTATTAGCAAAAAGTGGAGAAATATATTCTCAGAGTTGTTATTTGTTGGTCCAATGGCTTTGATTTTCTTGATTTTCGTGGTAGTCCCCTTTATACTTGGCGTTAATTATTCATTTACGTCATGGAATGGAGTAAGTAGTCAGGTTGATTACACAGGAATTGAAAATTATGTTAAAGTTTTGCAAGATACAAAGTTTTTAAAAGCTGTTTGGTTTACAAGTCGTTTTACATTACTTAGTGTGGTTCTGAGCAATATGATTGCCTTAGGTTTAGCATTATTACTTACTCAAAAAATTAAAGGGACTAAAATTTTTCGCGTTATTTTTTTTCTCCCAAATGTAATTTCAGGACTGTTGCTAGGATTTATTTGGCAATTTATCTTTGTCAAGGGATTCTCAGCGCTAGGAGAGATTTTTCAGATTGGTTTTTTTCAATTGCCTTGGCTAGGGACAGAAGCTACAGCCTTTTGGGCCTTGGTTATTGTAACGATTTGGCGTACATCAGGTTATCTAATGATTATCTATGTAGCAACAATACTTAATGTTCCGACAGAGTTAAGAGAAGCTGCAGTCATTGACGGGGCAACAAATGCTCAATATACAAGATATGTTATGTTTCCAATGATAAAGTCGGCTTTTACGGTATGCATATTTTTAGCGATATCGTGGGCTTTTAAAATGTTTGACTTGAATTTTTCGCTGACAAAAGGAGGACCATTTAATTCAACAGTTTCAATGGCGTTAGATATTTATAATGAAGCTTTCAAACTCAATAGATATGGACTGGGTAGTGCAAAGGCCATTATATTTTTTGTCCTTGTAGCCTTAATATCGCTTATACAAGTACAATTTACAAAAAGAAATGAGGTAGAAATATGATGAAGAAGATAAAGTTAGGTTTAATCTCTTTTGGATTATTCATATTGGCATTACTGTTTATTAGCCCATTTTATTTTGTAATCATTAATTCAATTAAGGAACAAAGAGAAATTCTTGTGAATCCGGCAGCGCTTCCCACAAAAATTACATTTGATAATTTTAAAAATGTTTGGGAAATGATTCGTTTTCCGAGAGCATTCTTTAATTCCTTTGTCATTACTTTTTTTAGTACTTTAGGGATTGTTGTTTTAAGTTCAATGACAGCATATCGTATTACTAGAGTAAAGTCACGATTTCATCAGCTATTATTTAGTGTATTTATTGCATCGATGGTTATACCATTTCAATCAATCATGCTCCCATTGGTTAAAGTTGTAGCTGACTTAAACCTTAGTAATAGTTATGTGGGGCTGATTCTCTGCTATTTTGGCTTTGGTGCACCATTAGCAATTTTTTTATACAGTGGATTTGTAAATTCTATTCCAAGAACCATCGAAGAGGCTGCAATTATTGATGGCTGCACAACTTTAGGTGTGTTTGTAAGGGTCGTATTTCCTTTGATGGCTCCAATGACGGCTACGGTTATTATTCTTAACACTTTATGGATTTGGAATGACTTTTTAATGCCATCACTCCTTTTACAAAGTAAAGAATTAAAAACAATTCCCATAGAAATTAATAATTTTTTCTCAATGTATACTAAAAAATGGGATTTGGCGATTGCTGGACTAGCAATGGCGATATCTCCAATGATTATTTTCTTTTTGTCTTTACAGAAGTATGTAGTGAGTGGCATAGTGGCAGGTTCGGTTAAAGGTTAACAAAAATATTATAATAAATAACAAGGAGGAAGTTATGAAAAAAAGTTTGAGTATTATTTTAACAGTGATTATGGTTTTAGGGTTGATTTCAGGATGTGGAAATGGTGGACAATCACAAGAAAACAATGGCAATACGAGTGGAGAAGGGACAGAGACAACAACAAATAGTACACAAGCAGAAGCTAGTGACAAAGAAGCAGAGGAGAATCAAGTACTAAAGATTTATCAATTTAAAGTGGAAATGGCTGAACAATTTCTTGCCTTAGCAGATGAGTATGAAAAAGAACATCCTGGCGTTACAGTGGAAGTTGAGACAGTCGGAGGAGGAGCCGATTATTTGACGGTATTAAAATCTAAATTTGCATCGGGCGACTATCCGGATATATTTAATAATTATGGAGATAATGAATTAGAGGTCTGGATAGACCAACTAGAAGATTTATCGGATCAACCCTGGATCGATCGACTTGTACCAGGAACAGCAGAGGCGATGACAAAAGATGGCAAAGTATATGGTATGCCATTTAATCTTGAAGGATATGGATATATCTATAATAAAGATATTTTTGAAGAGGCAGGTATAGATACGTTGCCTACGACACTTGAAGAATTTGAAGATGTATGTGAAAAACTGGAAGCGATAGATGTGATTCCATTTTCAACAGGGTATCAAGAGTGGTGGGTATTGGCAAACCATAATTTTAATTCAATGTTAGCCAATCAAGAAAATCCAAAAGCATTTGTTGAGGGATTAAAAGAAGGAACAGTATCTCTAAAAGATAATGCCGTTGCAAATAACTGGGTTGATTTATTAGATTTAACAGTAAAATATGGTCAAGACAATCCATTACTAGTCGATTATAACACTCAGGTAACGGACTTTGCTATAGGAAAAGCAGCCATGATTCAACAAGGAAATTGGATTCAAAATCAACTTTCTGAAATTACACCGGATATGAATGTAGGTATTTTACCTATGCCTGTAGGTGAAGGAAAAAATGATAGTATTTATGTAGGTGTTCCTAACAATTGGGTTGTTTATAAAGACTCAAAAGTTAAAGAACTAGCAAAAGACTTTTTGAATTGGATGGTCTCATCAGAGGTCGGAAAACAATATCAAGTTGAAGAGTTCAAGTTTATACCGGCATTTGGTGATATAGAAACCAATGAAGAAGCCATAGGTGGTATTGCCTCAGCAGTTACTGAGTATACTCAAAGTGGTGATGTCCTAGGTTGGTATTGGGCAGGTCTTCCAAGTGGATATCAGCAGGAAGTTAGTGGCTTTATGCAAGAATATATCTCGGGAGGAATCTCAAGAGATCAATTATTTGAAAACATTCAAAAAACGATTACTAGTTTAAATGAATAAAGATACCATATAAAAAATTAACAATCAGAAGGACATATGTTCTTCTGATTGTTTTGAATAAACCCATAAGGAGAACGAAGAAAAAATGAAACAGTGGTGGAAAGAAAGTGTTGTATATCAAATTTATCCAAGAAGCTTTAAAGATAGTAATGGAGATGGAATAGGCGATCTACGAGGAATAATAGAAAAAATTGATTACCTAGCCGACTTAGGGATAACGATGGTGTGGCTTAATCCAATTTTTTCATCTCCCAATGATGATATGGGATATGACATCAGCGATTATAAAAACATAATGGAAGAATTTGGAACGATGGAAGACTTTGAAGAGCTTCTAGAAAAATTTCATGAAAAATCCATAAAAGTCATTTTGGATTTAGTTGTAAATCATTCCTCAGATGAACACCATTGGTTTTGTGAAAGTAGAACATCAAAAGATAATCCATATCGAGACTATTATATTTGGAGAGAAGGTAGTGGGAAGGAGCCGCCTACAAATTGGGGCTCAGAATTTGGAGGATCTGCATGGAAGCTTGATGATAAGACGGGAGAATATTACTTGCACCTGTATTCGGAAAAACAGCCGGATTTAAATTGGGAAAATCAAAAACTTCGAGAAGAAATTTATGATATGATGAGATACTGGCTAGATAAAGGGATTGATGGCTTTCGTATGGATGTCATCAATAAACTTGCAAAAGATCAGAACTATCCCAATGGTATTATAGAAGAAGGGGCCAAGTATGCCAGTTTTAGGCCATTTTCAGTTAATATCCCAAAGGTGCATGATTATTTAAGAGAAATGTATCAAAGTATCTTGGTAGATTATGATATTGTAACGGTTGGAGAGACGAGTGGAGTGACACCTCAAATAGCTGATTTATATGTTCGTGCAGACAGACAAGAATTGAACATGCTTTTTCAGTTCGAGCATATGTTTATCGACCGATATCCAAATAAATGGAAGAAAAAAGCATGGAAGTTAACCGACTTAAAAAGAGTGTTGAATCGTTGGCAAACAGAATTGCATCCAGATAGCTGGAATAGCCTGTATTGGAGCAATCATGATCAACCAAGGGCTGTTTCGAGGTTTGGAAATGATACTGCATTTCGTGAAGAAAGTGGGAAAATGCTTGCTATGCTTATACATATGATGCGCGGAACACCATTTATTTATCAAGGTGAAGAAATAGGCATGACCAATGTTTCTTATGAAAATCTAGAGGATTATAAAGATATAGAAATTCATAATCTTTATAAAGAAGAAGTTCTTACCGGCCGAGTGACGGAAAAAGAGTTTAGAAAAGCGATTGATTTTGCGGGAAGAGATAATGCGAGATCGCCTATGCAATGGGATGATACAAAAAATGCAGGATTTTCTAAAGGTGAGCCATGGATTAAAGTGAATAATAATTATAGACAAATCAATGTAAAAAATGCCCTTGCAGATGAAAACTCAATATATAATTTTTATAAACAGTTGATTCAATTAAGAAAAACCTATGATGTAATTGTTTATGGTGATTTTCAATGTTTGAACCTAGAAGATGAACGTGTATATGCATACAAACGTCAGCTGAAAGATGAAATATTATTAGTTGTTGCTAATTTTACTGAGGAAGAGATAGATTTTAAGTTAGAGGATATAGCTAATAGCCACAGGGCTAAGCTACTCTTGAGCAACTATCCACAGGTGGATGAGACCTTTAAGTCCACGATGCATTTGAAGTCCTACGAAGCAAGAACATATAAAATTATTTTGTGATATAAT
>ASRK01000192.1_pt1 | contig 10339 bp, 9 predicted proteins | sample 693218 | NCBI WGS metagenome assembly ASRK01 (sample SAMN02169240, study PRJNA158439) | bioreactor metagenome | isolation source: day 48 sample from continuous culture bioreactor inoculated with sediment... | place: Germany: Bremen
GGCCGATTATTAACAGCGGGTGTTATGATGGGGTCTATGTTAAAAGGAGAACAAGAGTTACTAACTTTAAATATAAAAGGTGATGGACCGATTGGCGGTGTTTTAGTAACAGCTAACGGAGCAGGACAAGTGAAAGGCTATGTGAATAACCCGCTTGTTGACTTACCTTTAAAAGTCAATGGAAAACTTGATGTATCGGGTGCAATTGGTGTAGGAAACCTAACCGTGATTAAAGATCTTGGCATGAAAGAACCTTATGTTGGACAAGTAGAATTAGTTTCCGGTGAGATTGCGGAAGATATTACGTATTATTATGCAAGCTCTGAGCAAACGCCTTCTGTTGTAGCCCTAGGTGTCTTAGTGGATACAGATTACTCCATTAAGCAAAGTGGCGGTTTTATTATTCAATTGCTTCCTCAAGCAAAGGAAGAGACCATAGTACAGTTAGAAAAAAATATACAAGAGTTACCCAGTATCACGCAGATGTTTGAAAGTGGACTTGATGAAGAAGCTATACTGAAAAAAGTTTTAGAAGGTTTTGAAGTTCTTGTTCATGACATATCAAGCCCGGAGTATTATTGTAATTGTAGTCGGGAGCGTGTTGAGAAAGCCTTAATTACAATTGGAAAAGAAGAATTGGATGCCATGATTCAAGATGGAGAACCCATTGAAATGAACTGCCATTTTTGTGATAAAAAGTATATTTTTGAAATGGAAGATTTGAAAAAGTTAATTTAGACGCAAGCTACTTGAGGTTTGTACGTTTTAATGATATAATTATGTACAAAGAAAGGAGTGGTGATATGCCTCAGATTAGGCCGATTACAGATCTTAGAAATACTAATGAAATTTCAGAACTATGTCATGCAAAAAAAGAACCTATTTTTATAACTAAAAATGGTTATGGAGATTTAGTTGTTATGAGTGTTGAAACTTATGAATCTATGTTAGAAGAATATGAAACAGATAAAAAAGTTGCAGAAGCTGAAGCAGAATATCGTTTGAATAATGAATTATTTGATGCTAAAGACATATTGAATTCTTTAAGGAGAAAGCATTTTGAATAAATACACAATTAAGTTGCTTTCTGCAGTGTATAGAGATTTAGATCAAATTTATGAATATATTATAGTTGAATTTCAAGATAGAAATGCAGCAGAAATTGTTGTAAGTGACCTAGAAAACGCGATAATCTCATTAGAAATGATGCCATATCGTGGATCATTAAGACAAGTGGGAGCATTTAAGAATAAAGAATATCGACAATTATTTGTAAAAAGATTTACAATTATTTATCGAATTAATGAAATTAATAAGCAAGTTATTATTGTAACTGTTAAATATTCGCGTTCTGAGTTCTGATTCTCATGTGTTTTATCCCTAGATGTAGATTTAGGGGTATTTTTTTGAGCAAATAAGCTACTTGACATAGATTATCATTTGTAGTATCATGAAATCAACCCCCCATAAGGGGGGTGAAAGGTGGTGCGCAATGAAGAAAAATTATGAAGTTGATGGTATGACATGTACAGCATGTGCTCTAGCTATCGAAAAAAAGCTTTCAAAAGTAGAAGGTGTTGATAAAGTTAACGTAAACTATGCAAGTGAACGTATGGTTATTGAATTTGATGAAAATAGTGTCAACGAATCTTTATTAGCAGATCAAGTCAAGGATATTGGTTATCGATTAAAGACAGATCAGGAAGAATCCAAGCGAAATGGTTCCGAATCACCAGTTGAAGAACATCTTAGGGACATGAAACGACGATTGGTTGGTTCAGTGGTTTTCACAATTCCTATTTTTTATATTGCTATGGGTCCCATGGTTGGTTTGCCCATACCAAGTTTTCTTAGTGGCATACAGAATCTTTTGATTATGGCCCTGGTACAATTGTTGTTAACGATTCCCGTTATGATTTTAAATAAAGAATTTTACGTTGTTGGATTTAAAACCTTATTTAGAAAATCCCCCAATATGGATTCTTTAATTGCAGTGGGAACAACGGCAGCCTTTGTTTATGGACTTTATGTTGTATTCCAAGTAGCTTATGGATTTTCGTATAATGATATGGAGAGGGTACATCAATTTTCCCATGATTTATACTTTGAATCGGTTGTGGTGATTTTGTCCTTAATTACCCTTGGAAAATTCTTAGAGATTCGTGCGAAGGGAAAAACCTTAAAAGCTATTGAAGCTTTAATGGAGCTTGCGCCGGAAGTGGGTCTTGTTGAACGTGAAGGAAAGCAATTTATGGTGCCGGTGAAAGAAATTGTTCATGGGGACATCCTTGTAATTAAAGCCGGTAATAAAGTACCTCTTGATGGTGAGCTTGTTGAAGGTAGTTTGCTAATGGATGAATCCATGCTTACCGGTGAAAGCTTGCCGATTCAGAAGGAAAATACGAATGAAACCATATTTGCAGGAACCTATTGTCAGACAGGCTTTGGAAAGATTAAAGTTACAAAACTCCGTGAAGAAACGGCGCTATTTGGTATTATTAAGCTAGTTGAAGATGCGCAAAGTACAAAAGCTCCGATTGCAAAGCTTGCAGATACAATTAGTGGCTATTTTGTTCCGGTTGTCCTTGGTATTTCATTTGTGACATTCGTTGTTTGGATGTTATTGGGTTATGGATTAGAATTTGCATTTGTAATGAGTGTTTCAGTTCTAGTAATCTCATGTCCATGTGCACTAGGATTAGCCACGCCGACAGCAATCATGGTGGGAACAGGTAAAGGAGCATCTTATGGAACGCTTATTAAAGGTGGTGAAGCCTTAGAGCAACTACATAAAATTGATGCTATTGTTTTCGATAAAACAGGTACATTAACACGAGGTGAACCTCGAGTAACGAAAATTCGATATTTTGAATCAAAAATTAGTCAAAAGACGATTTTAGAATATCTTGTAAGTATAGAAGCTCAGTCTGAACACCCTTATGCCCAGGCAATAAGTCAATACGGAGAAGAACATAAGGTATCCATGCGCAAAGCAGAGACTTATGATACGATTCCCGGTCATGGTGTAAAAGCGCGAATGGACGATTTGGATATATTAATCGGAAATAAAAAGTTAATGACAGACCACGATGTGGATTTATCTGGAGTTCAAGAGGAATTAGACCAGATTGCAAATGAAGGTAAGACGCCGTTACTCATGTCGATTCAAGGTCAAATCGTTGCATATATTGTTGTTGAAGATGTGATTAAAGATGAAGCGCCGGAAGTTATTGAAAAAATAAAACAGCTAGGAATTGAAGCAATCATGCTGACAGGAGATCATGAAAAAACAGCTAAAGCGATTGCCAAAATGGTCGGTATCGATCAAGTCTATGCTGAAGTTCTTCCGGATGGTAAAGCAGATATTATTGATCAAATCAAAGCTCAAGGAAAATCAGTAGCAATGGTTGGCGACGGGATTAATGATGCCGTTGCGTTGACAAAAGCAGACGTTGGATTAGCGATTGGTAGCGGAACGGATGTTGCTATTGAATCAGCAGATGTCGTTTTGATGAAAGACCATCTTTCAGACGTTTTGACAGCGATTGAACTTAGCAAGGCAACGATTCGAAACATTAAACAAAATCTTTTTTGGGCATTCTTTTATAATGTTGTCGGCATACCGATTGCAGCCGGAGTCTTATATACGTCTTTTGGGATACGATTGAATCCTATGTTTGCAGCAGCAGCCATGAGTTTCAGTTCAGTATCCGTTGTTACTAATGCTCTACGATTAAAGCGATTTAAACCAACATTTTCACAGGTATCACATAAACGAGAATCACAAATAAGAAAACCGCAAGCAAATGAAAGGAAGATGATTATGAAAAAACTTACCATTGAGGGAATGACATGTATGCATTGTGTTGGACGCGTAGAAGATGCCTTGAAAAATATTGATGGCGTATCAAGCGTTATGGTTGATTTTGAATCAAAGACAGCCGTTGTCAATGTGGATACTTCTGTTGAGGAAAAGAAATTATCTGATGCAGTAACAGAAGCTGGCTATACGGTGACTGCTGTTTCAGGAGTTTAATTATGAATGATGAACGTAAGAAGGCAATGCAAATGCTGAAAACAGCAAGAGGCCAGATTGACAGTGTTGTTACCATGATAGAAGATGATCGCTATTGCATTGATATTGCCAACCAAATCTTGGCAGTAAACGGACTGCTAAAGCGAGCCAATTTGGAAATACTGAAACAACACATTAATCACTGTGTAAAAGAAGCTTTTGAAGAAAATTCGGGTGAAGACAAAGTTGATGAAGTAATTAAAGTTATCGGGCGGTTAATCGACACAAAATAGAGAATTATAGTATTTTCAGATTTTTGAATTGAAAGTACAATTCTAAAACTATCAACAAAGATTCCGACAATTTAATAAAAAACTTTGAAAACATCTGATAATACCCTTGATTTTTTTAAAGGTCGGGTGTATAATATAATCAAAGGTTGGATCCGGATTAACCTTATTAAACTTATAAATCGTAAGCTTACACATGTTTGTTGACAAAAGGAGTGGTAGATATGATTGATATGCTCCAAATGGTAGGGTTTATACGAGCAGTAAGATAAGGCCCCGAATAGTAATAGGGGCGTGTAACAACATATGTTTATCAATGGACGTAAAGAAGTCGTTGATAATAGGTGGATATGTATGACACGTAGTTATTTAAGTGAGTTTATGGTGGTCACAACTAACACCTAAGCAATCACATATGTTGCGAGTTCTAATTATTGATGTAGGCGGTCGAAGATAAAGGCCGAACAAGTAAACAAATATGATGGAAAATTATATAAGCAGTACTAGAAGGGACCGAGATTACTCGGTCTCTTTTAGTGTGCGAAATGAAGGAATTATGGTATAATCATCATATGAAAAAATTAGAAAATATAAAAAAAATAGATCGAGAATTTTCCGATACACTTGTTGATTGGTATAATAAAGAGAGACGCATTCTTCCATGGAGAGAGACACAAGATCCCTATCATATTTTAGTCTCAGAGATTATGCTTCAGCAAACACAAGTAAATACAGTGATTCCCTATTATTTGAGATTTTTAGATGAGTTGCCGACGCTTGAGTCGCTAGCCAAGGCTTCAGATGAACAGCTACATCGTCTATGGGAAGGTCTTGGTTATTATTCCCGTGTATTTCGATTACGACAATTTGCTGTTGAAGTTCAGGCGAAATATAATGGTAGGATTCCTAATGAAAAATCGCAACTAATTTCCTTGCCGGGGATTGGACCTTATACATGTGGTGCAATATTAAGCTTTGCTTTTCACGTAAAGGAACCGGCCATTGATGGTAATGTGAAGAGAGTATTGGCGCGATTAACCAATGATACACGAGATATTTCAAAAGTAGCGACACAACGTTCAATGGAAGACCTTGTCCACTTTCTGCTTCCGGAAGACCCGTACGCGTTTAATCAAGGTCTTATTGAATTAGGGGCAACCTATTGTCGACCGCGCCAACCTAGATGCCAAGAGTGTCCGGTCCGTACTTTTTGTGAGGGATATGCAAACGGGCATGTTGAAGACCTTCCCAATAAACCAAAGAAGAAGAAACAAAAAGAAGTATCCCTTCCTATATTTGTCTTTCACCAAAATCAGGAGATGCTCTTTGTTAAACGCCCTTCGGAAGGGCTTCTTGCTTCCCTTTGGGGATTTCCAATGATTGAAGAAGACTTTGTTGAAGATATAGAATCAGAGGTGAATGCATTTCTTCAACATCGACGTGTTCAAGATTACATGGATGAACAATTTGGTATAAGGCTTCAGCCGACATCCGTTCAACGCGTTGGACCCATAAAACATGTTTTTTCTCATGTGATTTGGAATATGCATCTATTTCTTATTGAAGATCCGAATGTTTGGAATCGAGTAGATACGATTGAATCACCGGAAACTATTAAGTCGACGGATCAAGACATTTCTTTACCAACGGCATTTAAAAAATGTGTTGAATTCATTTATGAAAAGGAGCTTATATGAAAAAATATGATGTGGTTATTATAGGAGCGGGCGTCATTGGATGCGCAATCGCACGAGAACTTAGTCGTTATCAAGTAAATATTGCGGTCCTTGAAAAGGAAAATGATGTGAGCTGTGGTGCATCAAAAGCAAATAGCGGTATAGTGCATGGTGGTTTTGATGCAAAAGCAGGAACGAGAAAAGGATATTTTTCACGCCGTGGTAATCGGATGTATGCAAAGCTTGATGAAGAGCTACATTTTGGGTACTTAGAATGCGGATCTTTGGTTTTGGCATATAATGAAGAGGATTATCAAAAATTATTAGACCTAAAAGATAATGGTGAGAAAAATGGTGTGGATGACTTGCAGATTTTGAATCGTGAGGAAGTTATTGCAATGGAGCCACATGTTTCTGAAGATGTAAAGCACGCACTATATTGTCCGTCCTCAGGAGTGACATCACCATATGAGTTAACGATTGCGCTTTGTGATAATGCAATACAAAATGGTGTCGATGTTTTTTTAAACACGGAAGTCGTAAATATTGACCTGGATAAAGATGGCGAACATGATTTTTGTGTTGTCACAAAAGAGGAAATCTATCACGCCGATTATATTGTCAATGCGGCAGGTGTTTTTAGTGACCGTATTGCAAAAATGCTTGGCATTGATGATTTTTATATTATTCCCAGAAAAGGTGAATATATTCTTTTGGATAAAAAACAAGGACACTTGGCACAACATGTTTTGTTTCAAACACCTTCTCATAAAGGAAAAGGTATTTTGGTAACACGAACATATCATGGAAATCTAATGTTGGGACCGAATGCACAAGAAGTGGATACGCGAGATGAAATAGGAACCAATGAAGATGTACTAAAATATATTGTGGACACAGCAAGACACTCCGTTCCGGATTTTGATATGCGTTTTATGTTAACATCGTTTGCGGGACTTCGTGCAACAAGTTCAACCCATGATTTTATTGTGGGGCGAAGTAAAGTTCCGGGATTTATTCAGGCTGCGGGAATCGAATCACCAGGGCTTACATCTAGTCCTGCGATTGCAAAATATATTGCGGAAGAATTAAGTCAATCCGGTCTTGAGCTTATAGAGGACCCAAGCTTTAATCCGAATCGACCGCCAATTATACAAAAACAAGATAAAGATATTGTTTGTCTATGTGAGCAAGTATCTAAAAGTGAAATTATTGATGCCTTAAGTCGTGGCTTGTATATTGATCACATCGATGGTGTTAAAAGGCGTACGAGAGCTACAATGGGATCATGTCAGGGCCATCGATGTCGAGAAAAAGTGGCTACAATTATAGCCGAGTATCATGGTATTGACAAAGAAGAGGTTACACTTCGTGGAAAAGGTTCTTTTGAGCTTCCACCAAGAGAAGATCGGATGTTTTGGAAAAAATTAAATCAAAGTGAGGATTAATTCATGAAAAATAAAGTAGGACACCTTTTGGCAGCTTTTGTTGCATTTGTATGGGGAGTCACATTTGTATCTAGTAAAATTCTTTTAGATGACTATTCACCTTTAGAAATTATGTATATGCGCTTTGTGCTTGCTTATGTAGGTTTGTGGATTATTCGTCCAAAACATCACCCCTTTAGGAGCTTTCGAGAAGAATCTATTTTTTTAATAGCTGGAGTAACAGGAGTATTTGGGTATTTTATGCTGGAAAATTCGGCAATGATATATACCTCGGTTTCAAATACGGGCTTGATTCTTGCAGCAGCGCCCCTATTTGTTTCGATTATTTTGCATGTGTTTAAGCAAGATGAACGATTTGAACTCAAAATACTCATTGGTTTTATTCTTGCTATGCTAGGGGTTGGAATTATTGTGTTTAATGGACAAGTTGTCCTAAAACTCAATGGATTTGGTGACTTCTTGGCAATTATGGCAGCTGTCATCTGGGGTTTTTATTCGCTTGCATTGAAGCAGATGGATCGAACGATTTCTTCGATTATCATTACGCGGCGGACGTTTTTCTATGGGATTATTATAGCTACTCCCTTCGTTTTTGCCTTAGAAGGTGGAATCAACTTCGCTCCGTTATTTGAAGGAAACGGATGGATACATATTGTTTTCTTGGGAATTGTTGCTTCAGGGATTTGTTATGTTTTTTGGAACTTGTCAATACGTCTTATTGGTGCGGTTAAAACGAGTAATTATATATATCTGATGCCCTTGTATACCATGGCGGCATCGGCTATTGTCTTAAAGGAAGCGATTACACCATTAATGTATGTTGGATGTGGTTTAATTCTTTGCGGTGTCTATATTTCAGAGAGAGGATGGACCATTCCGGGGAGAAAAAAACTTCCGGAGATTATTCCAGAATCAGAATAAGGAGGCTTGAGTGGTATGATTGAAGAAGGGCGAATTGAAGTATATAGTTATGGAGAGGGTGCTCAGCATTCCAAATATGTTCTGTATTGGATGCAACAAGCGCAACGGGTATCGTATAATCATGCCTTGAATTATGCCATTGATCAAGCTAATGAATATGATTTACCCTTACTGGTTGTTTTTTGTGTGACACCAAATTATGTGGGGGCCAATGCACGACATTATCATTTTATGCTTGAGGGATTAGCAGAAGTTGCAGATACCCTAAAGGAAAAAGGTATCGGCTTTGTTTTGGAAAAAAGTCATCCGCTTGATGGTGTTCTAAAGTATATCAAGGATGCAAAAATGCTGGTTATGGATAAAGGATATTTAAGGCATCAACGTCAATGGCGGGAAGAACTTGTGCAGCAATTACAAGAAGTAATATCTATGACGGCCATTGAAATTGATACAGATTTAATCGTTCCGGTAACAATAGCTTCTGAGAAGCTAGAACATGCTGCGAGAACTATTCGTCCAAAGTTATGGCGTCTGTATCCCAATTATGATCATCAACCTATTCAAGATAAAGTCAAAAAGAAATGGAAAATATCATTGATTAAAAACATAGATCGTTGTGATATGACAGAGGACTTGATCCGTCAAGATTATCAAGGTTTAATAGATTCCCTTGGGGTAGATGAATCCGTCAAACCTTCAAAAAAATATCAGGGTGGATATTCAAAGGCGATTGAGACGCTAGAAGAATTTTTTGAAAGTAAACTCAATAACTATAAGGACCCATCTCCTGTGACAAGAAATACATCACGTATGGGTATGTATCTTCATTTTGGCCAGATAAGTTCTTTGGAAATTTTGAAGCGACTTTATAAATATGTATCAGAACAAAAAAGTGCTGGAAACTATATTGATCAAGAGTCGGTGGATGGCTTTATTGAACAAGTATTTATTCGCAGAGAACTTGCCTACAACTATGTATATTATACACAAGGGTATGATCAGTTTGATAAAATGACAGATGGTTGGGCTTATCAAACCATGGCAATGCATCGAGATGATGAACGTGAATATATATATACATTGGAGAAGTTGATTAAGTGTAATACCCATGACCCATATTGGAATGATGCAATGAGGGAAATGGTTGAAACCGGTTATATGCACAATTATATGCGTATGTATTGGTGTAAAAAAATTCTCGAATGGAGCCCATCCTATCAGGAGGCCTATGAGCATGCCATATATCTTAACAATCGTTATTTTATTGATGGCAGAGATCCAAATGGCTATACAGGTGTTGCGTGGTGCTTTGGAAAACATGATCATGGTTGGAAAGAACGTCCTATTTTTGGAAAGCTGAGATATATGAATGCCAATGGACTAAAACGAAAATTTAAAATGTAGATGAAGGAGAGAAAATGAGCCAAGAGTTAAAATTAATATCATGGAATGTAAACGGTATTCGTGCAGCCGTATTTACAAGCATTAAATCAAAAGAAACCCCTAGTTTATTGCGGCGACCTTAATGTTGCCCATGAAGAAATCGACATAAAAAATTGGCAAACCAACCGAATGAGTGCGGGATTCACGGATCAAGAGCGAGAAAAGATGTCTGTGCTTTTAGAATCGGGATTTATTGATACCTTTAGATACTTTTATCCGGATGCGAGGGATATGTATACATGGTGGTCGTATATGGGCAAGGCAAGAGAAAATAATACGGGATGGAGAATTGATTATATTATTGCATCGAGAGATTTTGAAAAATATCTTGTTGATGCAAAAATTCATATGGATATTATGGGGAGTGATCATTGCCCGGTTGAATTGAATATTATGATTTGAGAAAAGCTTAAGCAGTAAGTATGTAGATACTTACTGCTTAATTAATTTTAACTAATAGACACGTGTTCACTAATTAAATTATTTTATTTTTTAAACTAAAATAAGCTAATATTACTTGCAATAAAATAATTTATAGTGTATTAT